>Ga0155428_145_pt1 | contig 61133 bp, 76 predicted proteins | sample RifCSPhighO2_02_FD_106396 | JGI IMG/M metagenome (GOLD analysis project Ga0155428, IMG submission 106396) | Candidatus Woykebacteria bacterium RIFCSPHIGHO2_02_FULL_43_16b
TGCGAATTCGGAGAAGGAGGGCTTATAAAAGTCGAAGCCCGTTTAAATTCAAACTTAAGAAACAGACTTTTCGATCCATCGCTGCCCTTAGTCTAATTGCAGCAAGTGCTCTCACCTTTCTTTCATTTTTTGGTAATGGCGGTATGGCTCAAGAAATTAGGATTGTGCTTGAGGAGTATTTTGGCTGGGCAGCTGTAAGCGTCCCAGTTCTTGCTGGTTTATCTGGCGTGCTACTTACCAAACTAAGAATCCCTTTTATAACCTTTAACATTGTTGGTGGGTCAGGCCTACTGATTGCAATGCTACTTGGTCTCAGTGGTTTGGGGGGTATCGACTCCTCTGGGAAACTAGGTGGTTATTTATCTAATATCTCTAGCTTAATTTTTTCCCCAGTTGGTGCCTTTGTGCTGTTTGCTTTTGGGGTAGTCTTTTCTCTGGTGATTATTTTCAACACCTCTCTCGAGGATGCAGTTAAGATTTTGATAGGCTTTGTGGCTTTGGTAATAAAACCTTTTCAGCTTTTGGCCAAAGTTCGTTTACCTAATTTTTCTAAAGTTTCTTTGGGTTCAGACAAACTGCCTTTTATAACTAAGGGTCTACGATCAAACCTTGGGAATGACAAAAGGTCCCCTAATGAGGACAAGTCTGTCACGCCAGCTATTGCTACTCAAGTAGTGAGCAGTCTCCCGATGGAAAATAAGGTTTGGGAATATCCCCCTCTTGATCTGCTTTCAGATCAAGTAGGTGGTAAAGCTAATCGAGGGGACATCAAACAAAACGCTGCGATTATCGAAAAAACCCTAGAAAGTTTTGGTATCCAGGCTAGAGTAGTTGAGGTAAATTTTGGCCCGGCTGTTACTCAGTATGCCCTAGAGATCGCCCTTGGAACAAAGCTTACCAAAATTACGGCTTTAGGTAACGATATCGCTCTTGCTTTGGCAGCACCGACAGGGGCAGTTCGTATTGAGGCCCCTATTCCCGGAAAATCTTTGGTTGGTATTGAAGTGCCGAATATTTCTCCTGAGATAGTTGTTCTTAAATCAATCTTAGCTTCGCCGGTGATGCAAAAGGCAAAATCTAAACTCGCTTTTGCTCTAGGTCTGGATATCTCAGGAGAACCGATTGTCTCAGATATTGCTAAGATGCCGCACTGTCTTATAGCTGGATCTACAGGAAGTGGTAAAAGCGTTTGTATAAATGCCCTGATTGCCTCCCTTCTTTTTCGCACAACCCCGTCAGAATTACGTTTGATTATGGTTGATCCTAAGATTGTGGAACTGTCAGTTTACAATGGCATACCACATTTGCTCACACCGGTCATTACAGAATCAGCGAAAGTTCTCTCGGCTTTGAAGTGGGCCATGGGAGAAATGGACAGACGTTACAAACTCTTTGCGGAAGTTGGCTCCCGAAACATAGAAAGCTACAATGAGATGTCTGGCTTTCAAGCGATCCCTTACATTGTGATTATAATTGACGAGCTTGCCGACTTAATGATGTTTGCTCCAGTCGAGGTTGAAGATTCGATTACCCGTATTGCCCAAATGGCTCGTGCTACTGGTATGCACCTTGTTTTAGCTACCCAAAGGCCTTCAGTGGATATAATTACGGGTGTCATTAAAGCCAATATTCCTACCCGACTGGCTTTTAATGTTACTTCTCAAGTGGACTCGCGGGTAATTATTGATCAGCCTGGCGCTGAGAAACTTTTGGGTAAAGGAGACATGCTTTACGTACCGCCGGACGCTTCCAAACCCCAGCGTATCCAAGGAGCTTTTGTGGCAGAACATGAACTTAATAAACTACTGGAATTTCTTAAGAAAAGTGGTGAGCCTCAGTATACGGAAGAGGTCACTACCCAGCCGATTTCGAGGTTGTCAGGTAAAGGTGGCGGTGGTTCGGATAGTCGGGATGAGCTTTTTGAGGAAGCTGTAAGAGCGGTTTGTCAGTACGATCGTGCTTCAGCTTCGCTTCTGCAAAGAAGACTTCGTGTTGGGTATGCCAGAGCTGCCAGAATGCTTGATGAGTTGGAGATGGCGGGAGTTGTCGGCAACGCAGATGGGTCTAAAGCTAGAGATGTCCTGATAAAAGACGCTGAGGCCTTTCTCTCAGGTGGCCAAAATGAGGGTTAAAAGTCTCTAAATGAGGACTGTTGCCGAAGTTTTTATAGAAGAGCGCAAAAAAAGAGGCTTATCACTAGAAGAAGTCCAAAGGCAGACTAAAATCCGGAAATCTATTCTCGAGCTTTTGGAAAAAGGTGACTATGATGAGCTCCCGGCCCCGACTTTTATAAAAGGGTTAATCCGTAATTACGGTGAGTACCTTGGGCTGGATGTGAACGAATTACTTGCCCTTTTTCGTCGAGAGTACGACGATCGAAAAAACGTCAAAACCTCTCCCACCCCCCTAGAATCTCAGAGATTTGTTTTAACCCCTAGAGTTGTTTTGGTAGGGTTTGTTTCTTTGGTGGTGATCTTGTTCGTTGGTTACCTTTACCGTGAGTATCAATCGTTTGCTGCCTCGCCGCTACTGGTAATTGATGAGCCCCAAGACAACCTGAAACTTAACAAAACCTCTGTGTCAGTCGTAGGACGGAGTGACCCAGACGCTGAAGTGAAGATAAACGGTCAAGTGATTAATCTCGGACCTGGAGGGACTTTCACCCAGGAGGTGGGCATAGCTCAGGGGACAAATATTCTGGTGATAACCGCGGTTAATAAACTCGGAAAAATAACAACAGCATCTAGGGCAGTAAGTGTAGAGTTACCAAAGGAGGAACCGACTCCGCCCCCTAGTGCCTCAGGGTCCTCCGACACATCCCGTTAAATTAGGGTAGATCTTTTAGATTGATGTCTAAGTAGATTTAGACTACTTGTTGAAATTTTTTAGAAAGGTTATACTTCTAAAGTAACTGCCTATGGACACAAACATTTTTCTTACACTTGTCATTGTTCTTGTCTCCACCATCATTGTTGCCGTTGGCGTATACGTTATTCTCGTTTTGCGCGATGTGCGGGCAAATCTAGAAAAACTTTATCGCCTTTTGCATCACCTTGAATCTATGGCCGAAACTGTTGATAAAAAAGTAGTTAGTCCGACCTCAAATCTTTTGGGTATCGCTAGCGCGGTCAAAGAAGGATTGGGGATGCTGGCGGCTTTGAAGGCCCGGAAAAAGGATAAAGAGTAATGTTTGGCAAGAGTCACTATCACATTGAGAAAAAAGAGGAATCTAAAGACAGATTCTACCTTGGCCTATTTGTGGGTGTTGCCGTAGGCGCAGGTTTATATTGGTTGTTTAAGAGTGACTCTGGCAAAAAAGTCCGCCAAGCCCTGATGGATTCAGAGCAAGACTGGGCTAAGGAGATAAAAGATTTGCTTGCTGAGTCTAATGTGACTGAGTTCTTTGAAGACGAAGACCAAGATGAAGTATCCGTCCCCCAAAGGACTTCTCCTGAACCAAGCTTTGTGGCTAGGACTACCCCTGTAAGTCGGACCGCCTCTAGTATCAAAAGACGCTTTTTCAAGATCAAAAGATAGAATTTTATTCTCTTTTTCCCCAATGGTTAAAACGACAAAACCCAGTGTGCGGGTTTAAAACACTCCCGGTGTGCAGGAATGTTTGGGAGTGTTGAAGTTAGGGTTAGATTCATTTAGAATTGCAATCATGCAATCAAGCGAGATTCGTCAAAAATTTTTGGAATTTTTCAAGTCCATTGGTCACGTGGTGGTTCCCTCCTCCTCGCTTATTCCAGACAATGATCCCTCAGTTCTTCTTACCACAGCCGGTATGCAACAATTCAAACCTTATTTCCAAGGGTTAAAGAGTCCAGAAGAAGATTTTGGTTCGAGAAAACTCGCCTCTATTCAAAAATCCTTCAGAACCTCGGATATTAATGAGGTGGGTGATAACACTCACCACACTTTTTTTGAAATGCTTGGCAATTTTGCGATTGGCGACTACTTCAAAAAAGAAGCTATTGTTTATGCCTGGGATTTTGTTACCAAAGAGTTAGGTTTGTCTGAAGACCGCCTTTTTGTTACCGTTTTCGCAGGCTCGGAAGGTGTACCTGAGGATAAAGAAGCCTACCAGATTTGGCAAAAGACTGTTCCTGGAGTTGAAATACGTAAACTGGGTCGAACTGACAACTTTTGGGGTCCTCCAGGCGATTCTGGACCTTGTGGTCCCTCATCGGAGATATATTACAAAACCCACTCTGGGGAAGTGGAAATCTGGAATCTGGTTTTTACTGAATATGATTCTGACAAAGAAGGTCAATTATCCCCTCTTTCCCAGAAAAATATTGATACTGGTTTGGGAATGGAGAGACTAGTTTCAATTCTTCAAGGCAAAGAGAGCGCCTATGAAACAGATTTGTTTTTGCCTATTATCACGGCAATAGAGGAACTGGTTGAGGTTGGTGGTAAGGAAAATAAAGCTATAAAGAGTGTAAAAATAATGTCTGATCACATTCGGGGAGCGGTGTTTCTTAGTGCTGATGGGGTGATTCCCTCAAATGTTGGTCGGGGGTATGTGCTTCGTCGACTTATCAGACGGGCGATTATGCACGGACAACTAATGAGTATCAATGGGCGCTTTTTAGCAACACTGGCCGAACCTGTAATTGATAGTTATTCCGGAAGCTATCCAGAGCTCAAAACCAATAAACAGACAGTTATCACCATGCTTGAAGATGAAGAAGCCAAGTTTGATCAGACTCTCAAGAATGGTTTGAAAGAATTCGCTAAATTTGAACAAAAAGGAAGTATTAGTAGTGAAGAGGCGTTTAGGCTGTTTCAGAGTTTTGGTTTTCCAGTAGAATTAACAACTGATCTTGCTAAACAAAAGAAACTCTCGGCCAACACCGATGAGTTTGAAAAATATTTTCTTGAGCACCAAGAAAAATCCCGTGGTGGGGAGAAGGAATACAAAGGAGGTTTGGCGGAAGTAAGCGAGAGAACTACGCGAATGCATACCGCGACCCACTTGCTTCACCAAGCACTCCGAACTGTTTTGGGGGACGGTGTTGCCCAAAAAGGGAGCAATATTACTAATGACAGACTGCGTTTTGATTTTTCTTACTCGAACAAATTAACTCAGGAGCAATTGCAACAAGTGCAAGACTTAGTTAACGAAAAGATAAATAAAGGATTAGAAGTTACTCGTGAAGAGATGAGCCTTGAGGAAGCGAAAAAAAGTGGGGCGATTGGATTATTTGAGCAAAAATATGGTGATAAGGTGAGTGTCTATACAATCGGAGACTTCTCCAAGGAATTTTGCGGCGGTCCACATGTAACCAACACCAAAGAAATCGGGCTATTCAAAATCCAAAAAGAAGAAGCAGTTGCGAGTGGCATCAGACGAATTAAAGCAACTGTTACGTGATATAATCATCTGGCGTATGCTGCTCAAACTACCGTCTTTCTTTAGTTCAAAAAAACAACCCTCTCAAGAATCTAAAACCTCTGACGATTTTCTGGTAGCAGAAATTAATCAAGAAAAAATTTCCCTAGGCTTTTTTACTGACCAAGATACCAAACCAGCTTTGGTTGCGAGTGTTACCGAGGATCGTAAGGCTGATCTTTTTGTGGTTTTTAACTCATCATTAGGCGCTTTGGCGGAAAAGAATCCCAATCTACCCAACCGAGCGATCATTGGAATAAACGACCCAAAAATAGAAACAATGACCACTATCGCCCGACTCAATCGAGAAAAAATGCATGAAGAGATGACAAGCGAGGACATTGAGCGCGTTTTGACTCAAGTGGGCGAGGATTACAATGCCCACGGCAAGCAATTATTTTTCTCCAGTGTTACTTCAGCGGTTCTTGACGGGGTCAGAATCGGTAACCCGATTGGGGCTAGGGGAAGCGTTTTGGAATTGGGTTGTTTCAATGCCTATCTTGAAAAAGAAAAACTCGATCTATATGAAAAAGTGGCTCAAGAAGCGAAGTTAGACTTGGAAAAAATTGTGCCTTTAGAATACTGTATCGTGAGGGCCTTTTTGGACAGTGGGACCAAAGATGGGATTTTGCTTAGGATTCTTAAAGACTTCACGACTCTTAGTTTCGTGGAGGAGAGTAATATTGTCGGGGTCAAAACCTTTTCCTTAGGAAGCAGTGAGCCTGATTTTTGGGGAGAGGGTTTAAAAATTGCCCTGCAAGACTTCAGCCAACACCCTAGGTGGCCTACGCTAGTGAGCTTCTATGACACCGAAAATCAGGCTGTTTTGGAAAAAGTGGCTAAAGAAACGCTAGAGAAAAATTTCGCTAATCTCAAAGAAGTTAGATTCGAAAACCTTAATACCAGACTGGGTTTTGCTCAGTTTGAAGCCTCTCTTTATGCCTTATCAGTAGAGGGTGAAACACTATGAAAACTTTAGAGTTCGGTATCGGTACAAGTCTGGCCAAGATCCTCTCCACTCTCAAAGGGGTGGAGGATAACGACATTACCGTAATCATCCCCCGTGAGTCCCCACTTCTAGAAAATCCGCTAAACATAAAAATTTTGGAAAAGTCAGCTAGTGATTTAGGTAAGAGTTTGGTATTCGCCGAGGGCGTTAGGTCGTCACCGAATGTGGAAGAAGAGCCCAATTTGGAACCTAAAACAGCTATCCCAAGTCCTTCTGTCCCCACCAACTCTCTCCCTACTCATAGTTTCGAGGAGCCTAGTAGTAATGTTACCAACTTTAATATTGCGCCTAGTTTTGTGGACAGACTGCTTAGGTTTTTAGCTAAGAAGGTGAGACACTCCGGGATTTTTCTCATTGGTGGGGTCGCGTTACTCTTTTTGTTGGGGGGTTACCTTTTCTTGGAAAACGTCCCAACGGCAGCCATTAATCTTTATTTAGATAATCAGGAGCTTATTAAAGAAATAACTGTGACTGGTTCCCCGCTTGTTTCAGAACCCGACCCTCTGAAGAAGGAAATTCCCTTGACTCCTCTGACAGCTACCAAAAGTAGTAGTGATTCGGCTAAAACCACGGGAAAGAAAACAGTGGGAACCAGTGCCACCGGAACAGTTACCCTGCGAAACTACAACACTGTCACGGCTAAGACTTTCCCCAAAGGTACTGTGATCAAAGCAACAGATGCGCTGGAGGGCGCTAAATATATTCTGGACCAGGTGGTGACTGTTCCTCAGGGATCGACTTCGTCTCATATTGATAGTTCAGGAAAGAAGATAAACGAAACTGACCCCGGCCGTAAAGACGCTACTGTTACCTCTGTGGAGGTCGGGACAAAATATAATGCCAGTAGTGGGCAAACTTTTGTGGTAGGAACAGAAGGCTTTGAAAATGTTAACGCGGTGGCCAGCGCTGGATTATCTGGTGGGACTTCAAAAGAAGTAACTGTTGTTTCAGAAACCGATGTCAAGAATCTGACCGAGAAGCTCACCAAACAGCTTGTGGGCAATGTTAATCAAGAATTTGGTGGTAAGTTGAGCCAAGGACAGAAACTTGTTGAAGGATTTTCTGATACCAAAGTTTTGCAAAAAGACCTCACTCACCAAGTTGGTGATGAAGCCGAGCTGTTTGGGATTGATATGGAACTAAGCGTGACTGGTTATGCTTATAACAGCTCAGAGTTGGAAACACTGCTCTACATTGCTGTGGAGAGCTCTGTACCAGAGGGCTATGAGGTGGCCCAAGGGGCAGAAATTACCTCAGAGGTACTAAAAACCGAAGACAAGTCGATTACCTTACTTGCCAAGCTCAATGGTTACGCTATAACTAAGGTCGATCGAGAAAATCTAATGTCCAATCTTAAAGGAAAATCCCTAGATCAAGCTGAAAACTTTTTAAGGTCTCAATCTAACATTGCTGGTTTTGAGATTATCTTAAGCCCAAGCCTCCCCGGATTCCTTAACAAGATCCCCACAAACGGGAGTAAAATAAAAATCGAAGCTGTAAAAAAGTCGGATTGATGCTAAAATTGGCCGATGAATATTTTAGGTTTAGACTACGGAAAAAAGAGAATTGGCGTGTCTTTCAGTGAGGGGACGCTTGCCTACCCTTTGCCCACGATTATTGTTGAAGACAAGAAATCAGTCTTACAAAAAATAAGTTCCATTATTGAAGAAAACCGAGTGACCAAAATAATTTTTGGTTTACCTAGCCCTGATCGTATTGGAGCTTACGACTTTGCCCATGTTTTGCAAGAGAAAACCTGCTTGGAGGTTGAACTAAGAGATGAGACCTTGACCTCTGTAAATGCTTTGGACAAACTAAGACTTTCAGGCAAAAAAAGAATTAAAAAGGCGGATATCGATGCAGCCAGCGCGACCCTACTACTTCAAGAATATTTGGATGAACAAAATCAGATATAACTTGGTGAGAAAAAAACTGCTATTAAGTTGTGTTGTGTTAATAGCGGGTTTGGTGTTAGCGGTTAACGCGCTTTGGAGTTATTTCCTGTCGCCAACTAGCAACAAAGCAGAAAGAAGTGTGTTTGTTATTTCTCAGGGAGAAAGTCTTAGTTCCATTGCCCAGAGGCTAGAAAAAAACGGTTTTATTCGTAATTCTTTAGTATTTAAGTTATATCTGCGTCTCCACAACCAGGAAAAAAATATTCAATCAGGGGATTTCAAACTTATTCGAAGTTTCAGTATGGAGGAGCTAGTTGGCGAGCTAACTCATGGGGTTTTGGATAAATGGGTCAGGATTGTGGAAGGTCTGAGAAAAGAGGAAATTGCTATTATTTTAGAAAAAGAGCTAGGTATCAGCCAAAAGGATTTCTTGTCATTAGCGCAGGAAGGATACATGTTTCCAGATACGTATTTGCTACCAGTGGACGCAAGTGCGCTAGATATAGTCGATATCCTTAAGGACAACTTTGACGCTAAGTTTGATAGTCAACTTGAGAATCAAATACCCCAAAGTGGCCTTACCAAAGATCAGATTGTAACTCTTGCGTCAATCGTGGAAAGAGAAGCTCGTGATAATGAACAGAGAGAAATCATCGCTGGGATACTACTAAAAAGGCTAGCTGAAGGAATGCCTTTGGAAACTGACGCGACAGTTCAATACGCTCTTGGGTACGACGCAAAAAATAACACCTGGTGGCGAAAAAATATTACTAGGGAGGATTTGGAGTCAGACTCGCCTTATAATACTCGGAAGTTTGCTGGTTTACCCCCGGGTCCTATTTGTAACCCCGGACTAAGCGCCATTAAAGCAGTTCTCAACCCTAAATCAACACCTTACTGGTTTTATGCTCACGATGACCAGGGTAAGGCTTATTACGGCGTAACCTTGGAAGAGCATAATCAGAATGTAGCCAACTACCTGCGTTAAAAAATTGACATAGGTGTTACTTAATCGGATACTTTACTAGATGAATTTTCCTGCCCTAAATATAGCTAAAGAGAATCTAGGCGCTACGCTGGATAGGTTCTCAATTCCAAAATTTTTCCCAAAAAAACTACGCAACCCAGTCAATCTTCTTATTTGGGTAATTGTAGTTGTTTCCGTAGCCGGTTTTGGATACGCCATATATCTTAACAGCCTTCCAAGAGAGGATAGCACTGTTCAATCTGGTGTCAGTAACCCTGAAAATACCCCTATTGAAAGTTGGAAAAATTACGTTAGTACTAAGTATTTCTATACTTTGAAATACCCTCCTAATTGGTCCTCCCACTGTGGCGGTAATCCAAACAGTTCAGACGCGGAAAGAGTCTGTTTCATACAAGAGGGGGAAGAAGGAACCAAGAGCCAGGTCGTTGTAAACATTAGAGCTAAGGACGTGGGGTTAACTTCCACTGACTATGTCAAAGATAATGTTTTGAGTACGTCGCCCAACCTGAAAGTTTTGAACGACCTGAAGTATTTTAGTACTTATGACATGGTTGTGGTCGAGGGTTTTGAATCGGAAAGTAATAATGGGCCCAGAGGTTTTTTTGTTAAAAATCCGGTAGACGCATATGTGATTGAAATCGTTCCTGAGAGCGTTTCTGAGCTTACTTTACGAAGGATTTACTCCAATTTTAGTTTTGAGGGACTTTCGCAAACGAGTGGGTCTAGCGATGATTCGGAGTACTCTTTGGAAAAATTAGTTAAAGAGGAAGATTCTATTTGTCCCGAGGAAGAGCGTTATAAGGACTACCAAAAAGCTCTTTCGGACGTTGAATCCGTTTGTCGATTAGACCTTTCTGAGAGAGGGATACCGACGAGAAAAGAGCTTCCCAGCAGCATTGGAAAATTTACCAATCTTAAGGAGTTAGTTTTGGTAAACAATTCACTCCTAGTTACCCTTCCTCAAGAACTTGGGCAACTCCAAAATTTGGTTAGCCTTAACCTAACCAACGTCCCTCTAAAGGAGTTCCCAAGCTCAGTTGCCGCTCTAAGAAAGTTGAAATACCTTGATTGGAAAGGGCATGATATTTCCCGCATTCCAGGGAATATTGATAGTATGGTTTCCCTCGTAAGACTAGTTTTGGACGGTAAACCCGCTGCCTGGGGGTCTTACCCCGACGGTAAGCTTAAGGAAGTTCTCAACGACTTGCACAGCATCAAAACGTTAAAACACCTAGATCTCAGCAACAACGTTGTTTCTTTTCTCCCCCCACTTATCCGAGAAATGAAATGGTTGGAGACACTCGATCTTCGTAATACTGACGTGCCTTCTCAAGAACTCGAGAGAATAAAAAAATCCTTATCAAACACCAAGGTTTTGTTTTAGACTTAACTATTGACAAAGTATTTTATGGGTGCTAGACTTTACCCAGAATTGAATAGTTATGAAGACGTACAAAGATACGAGTACGTCTTTGTTTTTGTATTTTACAACGAAATTGAACGTAACTAGGTCAAAACACTTAAATCTCTCTTTTCAATTATTAGCAATTGAAAACTTGAATTTGTGTGTTTTGCTTTCCTACCAAGTACAAATACTAAATAGTAACCCAGCTCACTTCCTGGGAGTAGCTAGGGGTTTCGGTCAGATAAACTCAAAAAAGTGAGGTAAACTTATGTCGGCTACCCAAAGAACTATCTTTGGTAAATATGGATTCGAATACCTGATTCCGGATCTTACCGAACCGCAGATTAAGTCTTTCGACTGGCTGATCAAAGAAGGCATCACCGATCTTCTTTCTGAAATCAGCCCTATTGAAGATTTTACTGGTAAGAACTTAGCGCTTAATTTTTTGCAACACTCCTTTGGTGATCCAAAATACTCTCCTGAAGACGCAATCGAAAAAGGGACTACTTATAGCGCTCCTCTACGTGTTAAAGCTCAGCTGGTAAATAAGGAAACCGGTGAAAGCATGGAGCAGGAGGTTTTTCTCGGCGACGTTCCTCTAATGACAACTTCTGGGACCTTTATCATAAACGGAGTAGAAAGGGTTGTTGTTTCCCAATTGACTCGGAGTCCTGGAATTTTTTATACCTCCGAAGTTGAGCCAGCTACCGGGCGAAATCTGTTTCGTTGTGAGCTGCGTCCTACACGTGGGAGTTGGTTGGAGTTTGAAACCGCCAAAAATGATGTTCTTTCAGTAAGAATTGACCGAAAAAGACGAATTTCGGCCACAACCTTGCTAAGAGCGATAGGGTATTCGACGAACGATAAGATAGTTGAGCTTTTTACCGATACCGATACTAACTCAGATCATAAGTATATCGAAACAACTCTGGAAAAAGATCCTTCTAAAAGTAGCGATGAAGCTTTTTTGGAAATTTACCACCGGATGCGTCCTGGCGACCCAGCTATTTTAGATAATGCTAAGGAACTACTGGAAAACCTATTCTTTAATTCCCGACGTTACCAGCTTGGTAAAGTAGGTCGCTATAAGCTCAACAAAAAATTGGGATTGGATACTGTCAATGACTCGGGACATTGGATATTAGAGCCGAGAGATATTGTCGAAGCAGTGAAACTGCTAATTAGGTTAAACAACGGTGGGGGTCACGCTGATGATATTGATCACCTTTCGAATCGCCGAGTCAGAGCTGTAGGAGAACTAATTCAAAATACACTTAGAATTGGTTTGCTACAGATGGAAAGAGTGGCTCGGGAAAGACTTAGTATTGCTACTGATGTTTCCTTGGTAACCCCAGTTTCTTTGATCAACGCCCGGCCTGTTATCGCTCGACTCAATGAGTTTTTTGGCGGTTCACAACTCTCTCAGTTTATGGATCAGATAAACTCGCTTTCCGAACTAGAGCATCTTCGACGTCTTTCAGTGATGGGTCCGGGAGGTTTGACAAGAGAGCGTGCGAGTTTCTCTGTACACGATATTAACAATTCCCAATACGGGAGGATTTGTCCTATCAAGTCACCGGAAGGCCCCAATATTGGTCTAATAACTCATATGTCACTTTTTTCTAGAATTAATGAGTATGGGTTTTTGGAAACACCCTATCGAAAAGCTCTGACTGACAAGTCCGGGAAGGTCCAAGTTACAGATCAGATTGATTGGCTGATGGCGGATGATGAGGAAAAATTCTATATTACTCATTCTGGTGTCAATCTCGACCCAGCAGGATACGTTTTGGACCAACGAGTACCCGTCCGACATGGTGGCAACTTTACCACGATTCCCGCTTCGAATCTTAACTACGTTGACGTCTCTCCCTGGCAAGTATTTTCTGCTTCAGCCTCGTTAATTCCATTTTTGGCCCATGATGATGCCAACCGAGCTCTAATGGGTGCTAATATGCAGAACCAAGCCGTGCCGCTTATCAAGCCAAGCGCACCTATTGTTGGAACTGGTATGGAAAAGATTGTGGCTGAAAATATCGGAAGAATTGTGAAATCCCCTGTGGACGGTACTATTGATTATGTTGATGGTAAGAGAATTGTCGTTAAGGGTGAGGATAAGAAAGTTTTTGAGTTTAAGCTTTCCAAATTTGTAAAGTCAAACCAAAACACGGCTTATACCCAGAAGCCTTTAGTTAACCCTGGCGAGAAGGTTAAAAAAGGCCAGACCATCGCTGATGGTCCTTCAACCGAAAATGGAGAACTGGCTTTAGGTCAAAACGTTGTTTTGGCCTACATGTCTTGGGAAGGTTATGGATTTGAAGACGCGATTGTTATTTCTGACAGATTGGTTAGAGATGATGCATTGACCTCCATTCATATCGAAGAATACGAGTGTCCCGTGACTGAAACAAAACTTGGACCAGAGGAAACCACTCGAGACATCCCGAATGTGGGGGAAGAAAACTTGGCCAATCTCGACGACCAAGGTGTGGTGTATCTTGGAGCGGAAGTAGGACCAAATGATATTTTGGTCGGTAAGATCACCCCTAAAGGTGAGACTGAATTAACGGCTGAAGAAAGACTGCTAAGGGCCATTTTTGGCGAGAAAGCTAGAGAAGTCCGCGACACCTCTCTTCGTATGCCTCATGGAGAGCGTGGGACGATTGTATCTATTCAGGTCTTATCCCGTGAAAAAGCCGATGAGCTAGATCCTGGAGTCCAGAAGTTGATTAAAGTAAAAGTAGCCCAAACTCGTAAAGTAACCGTTGGTGATAAACTTGCCGGGCGGCACGGGAATAAAGGAGTTATTTCTAAGGTAGTTCCAGTAGCGGATATGCCCTACTTGGAGGATGGTACTCCCGTAGATGTAATTATCTCCCCTCTCTCAGTTATCTCACGTATGAATCTTGGCCAGATCCTTGAGGCCCATTTGGGGATTACCGCCCAAAAACTCAATCAGAAAGTCTCAGTGCCTGTATTTGGTGGTTATAAGGAAGAAGGCCTGATTGAACAATTTACCAAAGCCAACTTACCTATTGATGGTAAAGTCCGAGTTTATAATGGGAATACCGGTGAGGCTTACGATGAGAAAGTAGTAGTGGGCATAGGGTATATTATGAAGCTTGTCCACATGGTTGATGAAAAGGTTCACGCCCGTTCAACTGGTCCTTACTCCCTGGTTACTCAACAACCACTCGGGGGTAAAGCCCAGATGGGTGGTCAGAGACTGGGCGAAATGGAGGTTTGGGCTCTCGAAGCTTATGGGGCAGCTCATACCTTACAGGAAATGCTGACCATCAAAAGTGACGATGTTGTAGGACGAGCTAAGGCGTTTGAGGCAATTGTTAAAGGAGTAGACATCCCAGAGTCCACTGTTCCAGAGTCGTTTAAGGTGTTGGTCAAAGAACTCAACGGACTGAGCCTTAACGTGGAATTAATTGGGGCGAAAGAAGGCAAACTTGGTGAAGAAACCGTTACCGAGCTTAAAGAAGAGGAAAAAATTAAAGCAGAAGCCACCGAGCTTATGGAAGTTTCTGGCGCGATTCAAGTTGCGGAGTCTGATGGAGTAGAACCAGTGGGCACTCCCGTTGAAGCAGAAGAAGTCCAGAGTGGACTAGCTAAAGAGGAGGTAAAAGGTGAATAGCACCAACTTAGATGTAAAGGACTTTGAAGCCTTAAGAATAATCCTTGCCTCGCCTGAAGTAATGAAAAATTGGTCTTTTGGTGAAGTTACCAAACCTGAAACTATCAACTACCGGACTCTTAAACCGGAAAAGGATGGTTTGTTTAGCGAAAATATCTTTGGGCCAACCAAAGACTGGGAATGCTATTGTGGGAAGTATAAGCGGATTCGTTATAAAGGTATTGTTTGTGATAAATGTGGTGTCGAAGTTACCCAGTCCCGAGTTAGACGGGAAAGAATGGGGCATATCACTCTGGCTTGCCCAGTAGCCCATGTTTGGTTTTTCAAAGGGAGTCCTTCCAAGCTTTCTCAACTTTTAGATATCACCCCCCGAAACTTAGAAGGAGTGATTTATTTTGCTCAGTACTTGGTTATGGATGTAGATGAAGAAAAGAAAAATAAGGCTATCGAAACAGTCAAAACGCGTCTTGAGCAAAACAAAAAAGACTCTACCGAACAACTTGACCAGAAAATAAAAGATTTGGGCAAAGAATTAGAATCGGAAAAGAAAAAACTTAAGACTAAGGATAAAGAACATTTTGAGATTATCTCTCAGGAAATGACATTGAAAAGTAAAGCGAAAATAAGTTCCTTAAGAGATGATTTGGTAGCCAAGCAGACTCAAATCGAGGAAAGCTTTGACAATCTGTTCACCCTTATTGAAGGCATCAACCCCGTAACACTTCTCACTGAAGACGAGTACCTAAGACTTCGAGAAATGGACGCTGCGTCTTTCTTCAAAGTTGGTATGGGTGCTGAAGCACTTCTAGCGACTCTTAAAGACCTAGATTTGACTGTTCTCGCAGGGGAACTTCGCAAAGAGGTAATTGAGAGTACCGGCCAAAAACAGGTAAAGGCTACTAAGAGGTTAAAGCTGGTGGAAGGCTTGCGATCTGCCAATGTGAAGCCTGAATGGATGATAACTAGTATTCTACCCGTAATTCCCCCAGACTTGCGACCAATGGTACAACTTTCCGGAGGTAGATTTGCAACCTCGGATCTTAATGATTTGTACCGACGGGTAATCAATCGTAACAACCGGTTGAAGAAATTGATGGACTTAGGCGCCCCAGAAATCATTCTTCGCAACGAGAAAAGAATGCTTCAAGAAGCGGTCGATTCACTGATTGATAGCTCGCAGAGAACGACAACCAGAGCGGTTATAACTCAAGAATTACGATCCTTGTCAGACATGCTTAAGGGTAAACAAGGCCGTTTCCGCCAAAATTTGTTAGGTAAACGGGTTGACTACTCAGGACGCTCTGTTATTGTGGTGGGTCCGGAACTCAAACTTAATCAGTGCCGGTTACCTAAGGAGATGGCGTTGGAACTTTTTAAACCTTACGTGTTACGTGAGTTGATTGTGCAAGGCTTTGCTCCAAACGTCAAAAGTGCTAAGCATGTCTTGGAAAGACGTGGAACAGAGGTATGGGATATTCTGGAGTCAATTACCAAGGACCACCCTGTTTTGCTTAACCGCGCTCCGACTCTGCACCGACTTGGTTTTCAAGCTTTCTTTCCTGTTTTGACAGAGGGTAACGCGATTGCTATCCATCCTTCTGTCTGCGCTGGCTACGGTGCTGACTTTGATGGGGACCAGATGGCTGTGCATGTCCCATTATCAGCTCGTGCTCAAGAAGAGGCAAAAAGCCTGATGATGTCCACCCATAACCTTCTTCGACCAGCCGATGGTGAGCCAATTATGACTCCAACTAGAGACGTCTTTTTGGGGGTATTTTACCTTACCCAGATTGATCCGAAACTGGAGAAAAAGGGCCCTTATTTTTATGAAGAAGCAATTTTGGCCAACCAGAGCGGCAAACTTGGTTTAAAGCAGCTTGCTGAGGTTTATATCAACGGTGAGAAAGTAGAAACAACCGCCGGGCGAATGATCTTCAATGAAGCGTTGCCAGAGAGTTTTGGCTTTGTAAACAAGACTATTAAGGGATCAGACCTTAAAAAATTCCTGGCACGAAGTTACGATGAATTTGGTGAAGAAAAAACAGTTGAATTAATCGACGCCTTTAAGTTCTTAGGATTTTCCTATGTTAGTGTTTCTGGGGTTTCGATAAGTATTTTTGACGCCAAGATCCTTCCAGAAAAGCCCAAACTTATTGCCCAAGCGGATAAAAAAGTCGAAGAGATAGAGAAAAATTTCCACCGAGGGCTAATCACGCAACAAGAAAAGGCCCGCCTTAGCGAAGCTGTTTGGTCTGAGGTTACGGCTACTATAGACGAGTTGACTTGGCAGAACTTAGGCGACAACAATAGCTTGAGGATTATTCAAGAATCAGGTGCTCGGGGTTCTCGAGATCAGGTAAAACAACTGGCAGGTATGCGAGGTTTAGTCGCTGACCCAATGGGTCGAATTGTAGAGTTACCCTCAAAGTCAAATTTCCGAGAGGGCTTGGATATTTATGAGTATTTTACGTCGACTCGGGGTGCTCGAAAGGGTTTGGTAGATAAAGCCCTAAAAACTGCTGAAGCAGGGTACCTGACAAGGCGCTTGGTGGATGTAGCTCACGATGTACTTACTCGAATTGATGACTGTGGGACTAAAGAAGGTGTGACTCTTTCAACAAGTGACACAAGACAAGCTTCCTTGGGAGAACGTATTCTAGGACGATGTGTAGCCAGCGACGTTAAAGACAAAAAAGGTAAGGTAGTTCTTAAAAAAGGTGAAGAAATAACTGAGGATGTGGTTGAAAAGGTAGTCGCAGCCGTCGGAGACTTTATTGTTGTACGATCGACCTTAACTTGTGAAGCCAAGTACGGAGTCTGTACCCGTTGCTATGGCCGTGACTTATCCAACAAAAAACTAGTCGCTATCGGAACTCCAGTCGGCGTAATGGCTGCCCAGAGTATCGGCGAGCCCGGTACCCAGCTTACGATGAGAACCTTCCACCTTGGTGGTATTGTTGGTCTTGATATTACCCAGGGTCTACCCCGTGTCGAAGAGTTATTTGAGGCTAGAACCCCCAAGACTCCGGCGCTTATGGCTGAGATGGCGGGCCGAGTAAATGTCCAAGAAACCGAGGAAACACGAAAAGTAGTCATTACTTCTACGGACACAAGCTCAAACAGCCCGGAAACGAAAGAGTACCTTATTCCAGTAGCAGCGGAACTGAATGTTAAAGATGGGCAACTGATTACGGCTGGAGAGATACTTACTAAAGGACACGTGGACTTGAAAATCTTGCTTGAGACTAGGGGTATTAAGGCGGTTCAGAAATACATTATTGACGAAGCTCAAAGAGTTTACGAGTCTCAAGGTGCCCCTATTAATGATAAACACTTTGAAACGATAGTTCGCAAGATGAGCGAAAAAGTTCGGGTTGAGACGAGTGGGGACACCATGCTTTTGCCTGGCGAACTCGTTGACCGAAACAGGTTTAAAGAAGAAAACGCCAAGATTTTGGCTGAAGGTGGCGAACCTGCCACAGCTAAGCTTGTAATCTTAGGTGTTACTAGAGCGTCTCTTTATACTGAAAGCGTTCTTTCGGCAGCTTCTTTCCAGGAGACAACCTCGGTCTTAACGGAGGCCTCCACGACTGGTAAGGTGGATAGATTACTTGGCTTGAAAGAAAATGTGATTATTGGACGCTTGATACCAACTGGAGAGCGTGCTAGAATGGACGTCTAAATATGCCAACGATTAATCAATTAGTTCGAAAGGGCCGTAAAAAAGTTCAAAAAAAGATAAAAGCTACCTCACTTCGTAGTAGTTTTAACGCCCGTGAGTTACGCTCTGTGCCTACAATCTCTCCTCAAAAAAGAGGTGTTTGTACTGTGGTTAAAACAATGACTCCCAAGAAACCAAACTCGGCTTTGCGAAAAGTAGCCAGGGTGAGACTTTCAAATCGTAAAGAAATTACGGCGTATATTCCAGGTATAGGCCATAACCTTGCTGAACACTCAGTGGTTTTGGTTAGAGGTGGTCGGGTTAAAGATTTGCCAGGGGTAAAATACCATATCATTCGAGGCCATTATGATACTGCGGGAGTGGAAAATAGAAAGCAAGGCCGCTCACTTTACGGTGCGAAACGACCAAAGGAGGCGAAAGGTTAGGTTGTAGGTTTTAGGTGGTAGGTTGTAGGAGAACTAGCTACAACCTAAAACCCACAAACTATAACCTCAAGTGATATATGGCACGAGGAAGAGTAATAACCAAAAAAGTTCTGGACCCAGATCCAATATACGACAGCCGACTGGTCACTCGGTTTATTAACCGGATTATGAAAGACGGCAAGAAGTCTGTAGCCCAAAAAGTAATGTATTCGGCTTTAGAAAAAGTAGCTACCAAAACTGGGAAAAATGCTCTAGATATTTTTGAAGTAGCCATGAAAAACACTCAACCAAGGATGGAGGTGCGTCCTCGTCGTGTGGGTGGGGCTAGTTACCAAGTGCCTATGGAAGTCAGGGGCGACCGCAAGGAAGCCTTGGCAATTCGCTGGGTTATTATTGCAGCAGACGCACGCTCTAGCCGCGATTTCAGGACCATGGCAGATAAACTGGCAGCCGAGATAATTGACGCTTCGAATAACACGGGTGCGGCCATTAAGAAAAAAGATGACACCCACCGCATGGCCGAAGCGAACAAAGCCTTTTCACATTTCCGCTGGTAAGCCTCTTAATTAACTTTTCACCAACCTATTTTTGATCGTTGTAGTATAATGCTCTCAGAATTGGAGGGCAGATGACACCATTAATAGCACTGTTTATAATCGGGACTATTTTTTTGATCCTGATTGCGTCTTTGTCGATCGCTGGCGCGGCCCGAATGGTTCGGAGTGAGAGTTTGAGTTATGCTTTAGTGTGTTCTGGGTTTCTTGGTGTAGCGGGCGGGCTTTTCAGTGCAGGTGTGTTTGCAAATGTTTATTCGGGTTTTGCCTTTGGGGTCTTTGTTTTAATGGCAGTCTACAACTTAACTTTGTATTTTCTAAAGTTGCTTAATAAAATGCGCCCGCAAAGAGAAGTAGTTTAACCCTGGCTATCTTAAGATGTCAGGGTTTTCTTATGAGTTGCTTCCTATGATATAATTCCGCTTAATCACAAACGGAGGTGAGAGGTGTGGTCAATAGTTTCCTAATACCACTGGGCCTAATTACTTTGCTTGGTGGGATACTTTATGGTTATAACCGTTTCTTGGGAGAGATGCTTCGATCCAAAGCTGATTTCAGTGGAATAGCTCTTGTAATTTATCTTGTATCCATAGGTGTTTCTTCTGTTCAGCACATAGGGGCGGGATTAGCGATTTTGGCGGCTTTTTTGGATACAGGGTTGTTGATGGTTTTAGGTGCAGGCTTTTATCGACTGTTCAAGTGGGTTGATGAGAAATTTCATTTTCCTTTTCTAAAGAGGGGCAGTAATGGCTAACGGGAACACAGCCGGCCTAAGAGAAGCTGGGGCGGAAAGAGCTAGACTAGACGTACTTAGAAGGAGACTTGAGGAAGATGCTGAGAGTCTTAGACCGAGAGACGGCGATAGTCTCTGTGGGTCAGACTTTGAGAGTTTAGTCTCTGCAGCCCAGACCGCGAACCAGCATGAAACAGACGAGTTGCTTCGCAGGCGCTTGGAACGTCGTTTGGCTGATATAGAAAGGGTTACTCGGAGAATAGCAGAAGGGTCCTATGGCCTATGCAGTTCATGCGGTCAACCTATACCTGAGGAAAGGTTGGCAGCTATGCCAGATGCGACTCTTTGTGTTCCTTGTAGCCCGAGAAGTCATAGCCTTAGAAGAACCTCTCCTAGCCAGTTTGATTAATTTCAGACTGGTTTCTTTTTGTCAAAAAGAAACCCAGATAAAATTTATCTGGGTTTTCGGATTGATAGAATTCTATGCGGTTGCCTGTGAAGCAAACCTTGTAGAGCCTTCTCTGCCTCTCGAAGTTGATCTAAGGCTTGAGGGTTGATTTGCATTGTCTCTAACACTAGTGTGAGCGCACTCCTGACCAGTTCTTGGTAGGGATAAGTACCTAGAATCATAGCTGCTCGCTCACCTTTACCGTACTCGTCGTGCAAGGCTGTATCAAAGTGAGTTTTACGTAACCAGGCGCCATCATTACGAAGATATACATACGCAGATGTACTCGGACTGGTATGAGGGGTAGTGTACAAAAGTACCAATCGCCATTCTACAGGTGTTAATTCTTTCCTAGTACCAATATAGGCGTGGGCCTGATAAAGGCTGCAGACGTATATAAAGACAGGTTTTAGTGCTTCGAATATTGCTTGAAGATACCCCTGGTATCGTTTATGCCGGACTTCATCCAATCGATATAGATTGTAGCGAGTTCTATAAGAAACATTACCGTTAGGAAAAAGTCTGCCCAGTCCTGAAGCAGCTAGTATCGAAGCTTTGAAAAGTATCTCATCCTTTACCGCGTTAGAGTAGGCAAAACCAAGCACATATCTTCCTGGTGCTACCTCCAGTTCCAGAGGTTCTCCAGTCCTAATTCCCATGAAATCTTCTTGGTCCACTGACTACGCTCCTTACTCGTAGCTTAGAAGTATATCCTATAAGCAAACAGATGTAAAGTGTTAAACTTATCTGCACACCTGGTGTGGAACAGGTTCGCACATCGGGATTTTTAGCTTTCTGGTAAACTAAATCCATGAACTCTAGAGATATTGACCAGTTGGCGAAAAAGATTTGGGATTATCATTTAATGCGCCAACCTTTAAAAAAGGCAGATTATATTTTTGTACTTTGTAGTAATGACCTTAGAGTTGCTGAATATGCAGCGAAGCTTTATCAAGATGGGTGGGCGCCAAAGATTATCTTTTCCGGTAATCGTGGGAGCCTGACCAACACCTGGCCTGAACCGGAAGCAGAGAAATTTGCTCAGATCGCTATTAGGGAAGGAGTTCCCGAAAAAGACATCATTAAAGAACCGAATGCCACAAATACTGGAGAAAATGTAGCGTTTACTAGGAAACTTTTCCAAGATAAAGATTTAGCAATAGGATCACTCATCGCGCTGCAAAAACCTTTTATGGAACGACGAGCCTATGCCACGATTAAGAAGCTGTGGCCAGAAATAGACTTTGTTGTTTCCTCTCCCCCAATTTCCTATGAAAATTATCCCAATGAGATTTTAGATAAAGAGTATTTGATCAATACTATGGTTGGAGACTTACAACGCCTCCAACTATATCCGCTCAAAGGTTTTATAGTCCCCCAACCAATTCCAAAAGATGTCTGGGATGCTTATGAAAAGCTCGTTCAAGCAGGCTTCACCAAACACCTCGTTGTTCAATCCTGAGTTGACTTTAAAAGCTATAGGATGTATAATTCCCAACATCTTCGGTAGAGCCGAACAATAAGGAGAGAAGAGATGCCAGTTGGTGTGATCCATACGACACGTGCTTTCTTGGAACGTCTTCGGAGAGAAGCTCCCAGCGATGAGGACCATATTCATACAGTGGTCCGTGCTGAAATTGCCTATGGGTTTAATATCCCCCCTACCAATGTAGAGAGCAGATGGATTGTCTGCGAGTCTGCCCAAAATGGGGTGGATCTCAATGTAGACATCGAATTTTCTTACGATCCAAACGATCCCAATAGGTTTACCCTGAATGATATTGAGGTGATTGAGTTTCATCTGCTCCATAAACTCGAGCTTTGTGCAGATATGCGAGGATGGCGAACAGTTTCGGTTAGCCCGAAACCTTCTTATCAAGGTCGGTTCACTATGTCCGAGTTTGAGGATGGGAAACTGGTTCGGACTGTAGGAAGCAACCGGGAAGCCGTTACTAGAACCAACGTCACAAGAACCAAAGAGAAGATCACTAGGTCTCAGGAGTAACTCTTGAGGCCTTTCTTTTTTCTCAGGGTTAGGTTTGCACGAACTTAGGCATTATGGTAGAATTACCAAGTTAAATAGAGGTGATAGTAAACGGATGAATATCCTGATACACTTCATCACAAAACTATCGCTTTTTTATTGGTAGAAAAATGGCGGAAGCAACTAAAAGTTATCCACTAGAAAAAATACGCAACATTGGAATTATTGCTCATATTGATGCTGGTAAAACCACGACTACGGAGCGTGTTCTTTTTTATACCGGAAAAACATATAAAATCGGTGAAGTCCATGAAGGCGAAGCCACTATGGATTGGATGGCGCAAGAGCGAGAGCGTGGTATTACAATCACCTCGGCTGCTACGACCGCATTTTGGACCCCCAAAACAGGACCTTACGCAAATCAAATTCATCGCATTAACATTATTGATACCCCAGGACACGTTGATTTTACCGCCGAAGTAGAGCGATCCTTAAGAGTTCTTGACGGCGGGGTCGTCGTTTTTGACGGAAAAATGGGTGTTGAGCCTCAATCAGAAACAGTGTGGCGTCAAGCAGATAAATATAATGTCCCAAGAATTTGTTTTGTAAACAAGCTAGATGCTATTGGGGCGGATTACTATATGAGTTTGGACTCTATCAAAGAGCGTTTAGGTGCCAATGCAGTAGCCTACTCTATTCCGATAGGTACCGAAAGCGACTTTAAGGGAGTAGTAAACTTACTTACTAAAAAAGCGACTGTCTACACTGAAGAGCTTGGAAAAGATCCTATTGATACCGAAATTCCAGCTGATATGCTGGGAAAAGTAGAAGAGTTTCGCGGAAAACTGGTCGAGGCAATTGCGGAAACTGACGACACCCTTTTGGAGAAGTATCTTGGTGGTCAAGAACTTGCAGAAGAAGAGCTCAAAGCAGCCCTCCGTAGAGCTGTAATAAGTCTTAAAATATTTCCGGTTTTAGCTGGATCAGCGCTTAAGAATAAAGCCATTCAACCAATGCTTGACGCTGTTGTAGAATTATTACCTTCCCCCTTGGATGTCCCTGTCATGAAAGGAATACATCCTGAAACACAAGCCGAGGAAATCAGAGCTGCTAGCGAAACAGAGCCTTTTAGTGCTCTGGCGTTTAAAGTCATGACTGATCCGTATGTCGGGCGACTTACTTATTTCCGAGTTTATTCCGGAAAAGTAGCCTCCGGATCATACGTTTATAACTCCACCAAAGATACCCAAGAAAGAATTTCCAGATTACTGCTAATGCACGCTAATCACCGCGAAGAAGTTACAGAGCTCTCCGCTGGAGAAATTGGCGCTGCTGTGGGTCTCAAGACTACTTTTACCGGACATACGCTTTGTGATGAGACTAAACCGATTATTTTAGAATCAATCAAGTTCCCCGAGCCAGTTATATCTTTGGCGATAGAACCCAAGACCAAGGCTGATCAAGAGAAACTTGGTTTGGCCTTGTCCCGTTTGGCAGAGGAAGACCCTACTTTTCGAGTACGCAACGATCCCGAAACATCCCAGTCCCTTATTAGTGGTATGGGCGAGTTGCACTTAGAAATTATTGTGGACAGACTTAAGAGGGAATTTAGTGTCGAAGCGAATGTGGGTAAGCCACAAGTTGCTTACCGAGAAACCATTCGTAAGACAAGTACGGCTGAAGGTAAATATATTCGCCAATCAGGTGGCCGCGGTCAGTATGGGCACTGTTATCTCCGAATTGAGCCAAAGGGTCGTAGTGAGGGTTACGAATTTGTTTCTGAAGTCGTGGGTGGAACTATCCCTAGGGAGTTTATATCGCCTATTGAAAAAGGAGTCAGAGAGGCTTTGGAGACAGGGGTTGTAGCTGGCTACCCCTTGGTTGATTTAAAAGTGGCTGTTTATGATGGAAGCTACCATGAGGTAGACTCAAGCGAGGCGGCCTTTAAAATTGCCGGGTCAATGGCGCTAAAAGAAGCTGCTAAAAGTGCTGATCCAGTTTTACTTGAGCCTATCATGAAACTTGAGGTAGTTGTACCTGAAAATTATATGGGAGACGTAATAGGGGATATCTCAAGTAAACGTGGAAAAGTGGAAGGCACAGAGACTCGGGGTAACGCGACCGTAGTTCGGGCGAACGTGCCTTTGGCAGAAATGTTTGGCTATGCTACAACGCTGCGTTCTATGACTCAGGGTCGAGGTTCTTTTAGCATGGAACCGTTCAATTATGAGGAAGTTCCGTCCCAAGTAGCTAAGAGTTTGGTTGAGAATAAGTAAGACACTTGCTTGACACGAGATTTTTAGGTATAATCCGCTCACTGGATTAATGAGCGTCCTGTATTCGCGATATTCTGGCGAATATAATCCGCTCACGACTTGAATCGGGGAATAATAATCAGGAATCAAGGAAAGCCTTAATTCATGATTCTTAATTCGTAATTCAATTGTAGGAGGACTAAACATGGCTGAAGCTAAAAAGTTCGAAAGAACTAAACCACACGTTAATATTGGTACCATTGGTCACGTTGACCATGGTAAAACAACTTTAACTGCCGCGATTACCAAGGTCTTATCCCAAAAGGGTATGGCCGAGTTTACGGCTTATGATCAGATAGACAAAGCTCCTGAAGAGAGGCAACGTGGTATTACTATTGCTTTGGCACACGTTGAGTACGAAACTGAGAAAAGGCACTACGCCCACATCGATGCCCCAGGTCATGCTGATTATATTAAGAACATGATCACTGGTGCTGCTCAGATGGATGGCGCTATTTTGGTAGTTAGTGCGGCTGATGGTCCTATGCCTCAGACCAGAGAGCATATCCTTTTGGCTCGTCAGGTAGGTGTGCCCGCTATCGTAGTTTTCATGAACAAAGTTGATATGGTAGATGATCCCGAACTCTTGGATCTTGTAGAGATGGAAGTTAGGGAGCTTCTTAAGAAGTACGAATATCCAGGTGATGATATCCCTGTGGTTCGTGGCTCGGCTCTTAAAGCCATTGAAGGTGACGCCAACGCAGTTAAATCTATTGAAGAACTTATGTCCAAGGTTGACGAGTATATCCCAACCCCAGTTCGAGAGCTTGATAAGCCATTCCTCATGCCGGTGGAGGATGTTTTCTCTATTAAAGGGCGCGGAACTGTTGTTACAGGTAGGATTGGCCGTGGCATCGTCAAAGTTAACGACACAATCGAAATTGTGGGTATTAGGCCTAAAACTTCTCAGACAGTAGTGACCGGAGTAGAAATGTTCCGGAAACAACTTGACGAGGGTCAGGCTGGGGACAACGTAGGGTTACTTCTTCGGGGTATTGAAAAAGAGGATGTCGAGCGTGGTCAAGTTTTGTCCAAGCCTGGTTCCATTAAGCCTCACACTGAATTTGAAGCAGAGGTTTATGTTTTAACCAAAGAAGAAGGCGGTCGTCACACCCCATTCTTTAAAGGTTATAGACCCCAGTTCTATCTCCGAACAACTGACGTTACTGGTGAAGTAACTCTTCCAGAGGGAACCGAGATGGTAATGCCAGGGGATAACATTAAAGTTACAATTAAACTAATTGGTCCTGTTGCCTTAGAAGAAGGTCTTAGGTTTGCTATCCGTGAGGGTGGTCACACTGTAGGAGCAGGGGTAGTTAGTAAAATAATCGCGTAGGAGTCTGTAGTACGTAGTTTTTAGTTTGTAGTTATTTTCTACAACCTACTAACTACAACCTACTAACTAATTAGATGGCTAAAGGTCGAATACGAGTTCGTTTAAAATCATATGACAACAGAGTGCTAGATGATAGCGCCGAGGATATCCTTGACACTGCTATCAGGACTGGCGCCAAAGTGGCTGGGCCGATCCCACTGCCTACACGGATAGAGCGTTATACAGTAACAACCTCACCTCATGTAGATAAAGACGCCCGTGAGCACTTTGAAATTCGAACTCACAAGCGATTAATAGATATTATTGAACCAACTCCTAAGACACTTGACGCTCTTATGCACTTAGACCTTCCTGCTGGTGTCGACATTGAAATAAAAATGTAGTTAAGTTTTTCTGGTGTATGTAGGGATAAAAGAGCCTAAACGGCTTTTTTTGTTGAAGAGTATGAAATTAAGGCAAATTATGGGTGAAAAGTTAAATATGTCCCAAATGCCTGATAGGCATGGAAGGGTCAGCGCAACTACCATACTAAGAGTATCTCCCAATGTTGTGGTAAAACTAAATGCTAAAAAGGCTTTAGTTGCTTTTGGTTACAGAAAGAAACTAGCTAACGCAATCAAGGGTATTGTTAAAGGTCTGAAAGACGTATCCCCAAGGGTTTTGAAAGAGCTTGAATTGGGTAACGAGGAAGTAAAAAAGGGCGAGCAGGTAAAAGTAGGCGACGTGTTCCGTAAAGGGGATTTGGTTGATATAACTGGTATTTCAAAAGGTAAAGGATTTGCCGGTGGTGTGAAAAGACATGGTTTCGCTGGTGGTCCTAAGACGCATGGTCAGTCCGATCGGCACCGTGCTCCTGGGTCTATTGGTTCTGGTACAACCCCAGGAAGGGTTTTAAAAGGTCTACGTATGGCTGGACACATGGGTGTTGATCAGGTGACCATACAGGGCCTTGAGATATTGGATATCGATGAGGAAAATAATCTGGTGACTATTAGAGGAGCTGTCCCTGGATCAAGAACAGGGGTGGTTACACTCACCCGCTCGATTAAGAAGAAAAAAGCTTATCACGAACCGGAAATTCCTGCACTACCCCAACTTCCCAAGGAAGAGCCTAGCGTTTCAGATGAGAACGTAGAAAGTCCTGCTTCACAACCAGTAGCTGAAAGTAAAGAAGTCGTTCCTGTTGAGGCCGCCAAAGAAAACGGTGAGGACACAAATGGCTAAATTAGAAACGACTACAACACCTGAAACAAAGGTAAATATTGCTGTGTTTGGTAAAAATGGCTCCGCTGCTCCAGTAGTGATTGAGAAGGAATTGCTTGTTTCCAAGGTAAAGCCTGGTATGATTGCTCAGGTTGTTCGGGTAATGCTTTCAAACGAACACCAAGGAACTGTTGCTGTTAAAGACCGTTCAGAAGTTTCAGGTGGGGGGCGAAAGCCTTGGAAGCAAAAAGGAACAGGTAGGGCTAGACAAGGCTCGATTAGGTCCCCTCAATGGGTGGGTGGCGGTGTAGTCCATGGCCCTCAGAATGATAAGAGAAAGTTAACTTTACCTAAAAGTTGGAGTAAGAAAGCCTTAGTTGAGCTCTTAAAGCAGGTGATAATCGAGGAAGCCTTGGTCTTAATAGAGGATTTTAATCTTGAAAAACCAAAGACTGCGGAGCTTGTGTCTGCTTTGTCTAGCATAAAAACTAAGGGTAAAACCCTTTTTATTTTGGACAAACTAGATAAAGTGACTTTTTTGTCAGCCCGTAATATCCCAAATCTTACACTTATAACTTGGGAAGGCATGAACACTCTTAGTTTACTAAGGGCAGATACAATAGTCACCAAGGTTAGTAGTTTTGAAAAGCTTAAAAAGATTTTGGAAGATAACAATGGAAAGTAGTCAGGTTTTGGTAAAACCCCTCTTCACTGAAAAAACTCTTAGTTTGTCAGACAAGGGTCGTTATACTTTTGTGGTGGCTTTAAAGGCGAATAAGTATCAGATAAAAAAAGCCCTTAAGGATATGTTTAACGTGGATGTCAAAGAAGTAAGAACGATGATTGTTAAAGGGGCGCTCAAAAGGGTTGGTAAGAAAAGATTGCTTACAAAACAAAGTAACTATAAAAAAGCGATAGTACTACTGAAAAAAGATCAAAAACTTGATCTTTTTGATCAAGAACCTCCCAAAGAGGAAGGAAAATAGCAACACATGGCAATTAAGAAAATGGGTGGATCGACGCCTTCGCGAAGATTCATGACAGGACTAAGTAAAAAAGATTTAACTAGCAGCAAGCCTCATAAAGGCTTAAGTAGGATTCTGCCTAAAACAGGCGGTAGGGACAGTACTGGTCGGATTAGTGTTCGACACCAGGCTGGGAAGCAAAAGAGGTTATATCGTGAAATTGACTTTCGACGCGATAAGTTTGATGTGCCAGGGGTAGTAAGTACCATTGAATATGACCCAAACCGTTCGACTTCGATCAGCTTGGTCACTTACAAAGATGGTGAAAAAAGATATATCTTGGCTCCTCAAGGACTTAAGGTAGGAGACAGCGTTCTTTCTGGTGAAAAAGTGGAGGCTAAAGTAGGGAATGCCTCTCCTTTAAAAAACCTTCCGATTGGTAGTGTCGTTCACAACATCGAGATGTCACCTCATTCTGGTGGTCAGTTGGCACGATCTGCGGGTACGTATGCGACTTTAATGGCTATAGAAGATAATTGGGCGCACTTAAAATTGCCCTCAGGCGAAGTCAGAAAAATTCCCCAAAACTGTATGGCTACTTTGGGAGCTCTTAGCAATTCTGATTGGAAGAACATAGTTATTGGAAAAGCTGGTAGGTCAAGGTATAAAGGTAAAAAGCCAACGGTTCGAGGTGTTGCCATGTCACCGCGTGACCACCCCCACGGTGGTGGTGAGGGCAGATCGCCTATTGGAATGAAGTCTCCCAAATCTCCATGGGGTAAGTTTACCTTAGGAAAAAGAACTCGTAAAAAAACCAAAGCATCAACGAGCCTAATTTTGCAAAGAAGGAAACATTAATTATGTCAAGATCAACTAAAAAAGGACCCTATATAGACGCTAAACTATCAAAGAAGATAGAAAAATTAAACCAACTGGGTAAGAAAGAACCCATCAAGACTTGGGCTAGAGATAGTCAGATATCGCCTGAGATGGTTGGCCATACGATCTCAGTCCACAATGGAAGGATTTTTATCCCAGTTTTTGTTGTCGAACAGATGGTCGGACATCGATTAGGTGAATTTTCCCTAACACGCACCTTTCGTACTCATGGAAGAGTGGTGGAGAGGACAACTTCACCAACATAGGATAAGTACGTAGTACATAGTACGTAGTTGGTAGTAGGTAGAAAATTTCTACGTACTACGTACTAAAAACTACCAACTAAATTATGGAAATAGTAAGCAGTAACAAATACATAAGAATATCTCCACGGAAGGTAAGATTACTCTCAAAAAAGCTGGAAAATCTTCCTGTGGGAGTGGCTGTCACTACTCTGAGGTTTATGCCTCAGAAAGCGGCAATACCTCTCATTAAGGTCATAAAAGCTGCGACTAGCGATGCTGAGCACAACTTCAAGCGAGATAGCCAGAAATTGGTGATCAAAAAGATTGAGGTGAACGAAGGACCGACCCTAAAGAGGAGTATTCCTCGAAGCCGAGGTATGTCCCACCCCATTCTGAAGCGAACTACGCATATAAAAGTAACTCTAACTGATTAGACTCTAAGATCAGTTTGTGGTAGAATTCAGCTTCTCGGTTGGTTAGCTAAGAACTATTTGGAGGTTTATTAAAGTGGGTCAGAAAGTTAATCCCAACGCATATAGACTAAGCCTAAAGAAGAATTGGCTGTCGCGTTGGTTTGCGGATGGTAAAAGATATAGAGACTACTTGTTAGCGGATTTGAAAATCCGAGAGGCAGTTATGTCCAAATTAGTGCCCGCGGGTGTAGCTGAAGTGACTATAGAGAGAAGTGGTAACCAGACCACTGTCAATGTCAGTGTTTCTCGACCGGGAATGGTCATTGGAAGAGCTGGGACTGGTGTTGAGGAACTCAAGAAGTTTTTGGCAGTATTAAGTGGTGGTCCTGTAAAACTGGAAGTTAAAGACATCAAGAACCCTGACGTGAACGCTTATCTGGTCGCTAAAAACGTTGCAACTCAGATCGAAAGACGCTACCCACCAAAAAGGGCGATAAACCAAGCGGTTGATCGTGCAATGCGCGCTGGGGCTAAAGGTGTCAAAATTTTGATCAGCGGTCGTATTGGCGGGGCTGAAATTGCTCGAAGGGAAAAGGCGGTTTCTGGTACAATACCTCTCTCCTCATTGAGAGCGGACATTGATTATGCTTCAGTAGCAGCTAAGACTCCCACTGCCGGAGTGCTCGGAGTGAAGGTTTGGGTATACAAAGGAGAGGAAATAACCTAAGTGTATTGGGTTGATGGATAGCTTATGTTACAGCCGAAACGAGTTAAATATCGAAGACAATTTAGGGGTTCTTGGAAAGGTGTTGCTACTCGGGGGAATGCGCTGGAGTTTGGTGAATTTGGGTTGAAATCCATGACTCGTGGTTGGGTAAGCGCTCGAGAAATAGAATCCGCTAGACGAGCAATGACTCACTATACAAAAAGAGGTGGTCGAATCTGGATTCGGGTTTTCCCAGATAAGCCAATTACTAAGAAACCACCAGAAACCCGCATGGGAAGCGGAAAAGGCGGCGTAGACCATTACGTTACTGTAGTCAAACCGGGAACAGTCATTTTTGAGATGGGTGGGGTAAGTAAGGATATAGCCACTGAGGCAATGAGACTCGCCGCTATGAAACTAAGTGTCGATGTAAAATTTATTACTGAGGATGATATCTAAATGTTGAAAGCAAAAGACCTAACTAGCAAAAACGTGCCAGAGCTTCTTAAATCGTTAGCTGACTTTCAACTGGAGATATTCAAAATGAAGTCAGATTTGACCAAGCAAAAAGTCAAAAATGTTAGGGCTATTAAGAACAAAAGAATAGAGTTGGCACGTATAAAAACAATCCTGCGACAAAAGGAAGTAAAAATCTAATGAAAGAATTCGTTGGTGAGGTTGTAAGTAATAAAAGTGAAAAAACAGCCCTGGTTAGGGTAGATTGGGTGGCTGTCCACCCAGTTTATAAAAAAAGAGTCCGCAGGAGTCAAAAGATAAAAGCTCATGACACTCTTGGGGTAAACATTGGTGATCGGGTAAAAATAATTGAAACACGGCCCATTTCAAAGGACAAGCACTTCCTGATTAAAGAGGTTTTGAAGAAATAATATGGTTCGAGAACAATCGAGGTTAAAATCAGCCGATAACAGCGGGGCGAAAGAGTTGTATGTCATAGACATCCCCGCCAGAAGCGTTCAAAAAGTCGCCCGTCTTGGGGAGGTAATTACTTGTGTTGTAAAAGGTGCTGACCCCCAAGGTGCTGTCAAAGATGGCGAGATAGTCAAGGCCGTAATTGTGCGTACTAAAAAGGAAAAAAGACGCTCAGACGGTTCCTATATTAGATTTGACCAAAATGCAGCGGTTATTATTGGTGGGGACGGTGTACCAAGAGGGACTCGAATTTTTGGCCCTATTGCACGTGAGGTTCGGGACAAGGGTTTTTTAAAAATAGTTTCTTTAGCTCCGGAGATTGTCTAATATATGAACCATGAAATTTTCAATTTCAGAACCCTGTTTCGCTTTATCTTTATGTATAGAAATAATATTAAGGAAATCTTGAAATGAAATTAAGAATTGGAGACAACGTAAAAGTTAATACAGGTTCGAATAAGGGTAAAACAGGTAAAATACAAAAGGTGGTCGAAGACAAGAGAAAGGTAGTTGTCGAAGGCATTAATGTGTATAAAAAACATACCCGCAAGAACATGGGTGGTGGTATTGTCGAAAAAACATTTCCCTTGGACGTTTCAAAAGTCAGCCTTGTTTGTCCAAAATGTAACCAGACTGCTCGAATTGGGTTGACAATAGGTAGCGATGGTAAGAAAATAAGGACTTGCAGAAAATGTAAGCAACCGTTGAACTAAGGTAAGTTAAGATGGATTATTTAGATTTGTACAAAAAGGAAATAGTACCAGCCTTCAAAAAGGAATTTGGGTTTACCAATGATTTGGCCGTTCCCAGACTTGAGAAAATTGTGCTTAACATTGGGACAGGGGACAGCCTTAGTAACGATAAGGAAAAAGAGACTCTTTTGGCGGAACTTTCTGCAATCTCAGGTCAGAAACCGTCTATTAGAAGGGCTAAGAAGGCTATAGCTGGTTTTAAGATCAGACAAGGCGACCCTGTGGGTGTAAAAGCGACTTTAAGGGGTAAAAGAATGTACGATTTCTTACATAAGCTTGTGAGCATTGTGTTGCCTAGAGTTAGAGACTTTCGAGGTTTGGATTATAAAAGTATAGATAAGTTAGGCGGCTTTAGTCTTGGTTTTAGAGAGCACATTGTTTTTCCGGAAATAGATGTGGCTAAAATCGGGAAATATCGTGGTTTGCAAGTCACTGTCGCGACTACTAGCAAAGACCCAAAACAAACTAAAAGACTACTTGAATTATTCGGAGTTCCTTTTAAGAAGGAGGAAACAAAAGGATAGGTTGTAGGCCTTCGGCTCTGAGGCTCAGGCTCGAAGAGTTTTAGGTGGTAGGTTGTAGGAGAACTAGCTACAACCTAAAACCCACAAACTATAACCTCAAGTGATATATGGCTAAGAAATCATTAATTGTAAAAGCAAACAGAGAACCAAAATTTGCCGTAAGAGGTTATAATCGTTGTCATAGGTGTGGGCGCCCTCGGGCTTACATTCGTAGATTTGGGGTTTGTCGATTGTGCTTTAGACAACTAGCCGTAAGAGGAGAACTTCCAGGAGTTACTAAGTCTTCTAGGTAAAAGTATGGATACATTATCTGATCTACTAATAAGAATAAAAAACGGTTACATGGCCAGAAAGAAAATGGTTCTGATTCCGCACTCAAAAATGAATGAAGCAATTACAGTAGTGCTAGAGAAGAATAATTACATTGAGAAATATCAGGTCAAAACTACTGAAAAAGGTTTTAAAGACTTAGAGATAATGCTTAAGTATGACGGTAGTGAGCCTGTCCTTACGGACATTAAGAGAGTCTCTAAACCTGGTCTTAGGATTTACTCAAGAACCAATAAACTTCCTAGGGTCTTAAGTGGTTTGGGAATAGCTATTGTGTCTACTTCGCAGGGTCTTATGACGGATAAGGAAGCTAGAAAAAAAGGTGTTGGAGGCGAGCTAATAGCTCGGGTTTGGTAAAGTGAGTAGGATTGGTAAACAGCCAGTGGTGATCCCCTCTGGTGTAGAAATAAAAATCGAGGGGACTACTGTGATAGCTAAAGGTCCTAAAGGGGAATTAAGTCAAAAACTCCCCCCTTTGACGAGCTCAAGGGTGGAAGAGTCCTTGATTAGGGTTGAGGCAAAGAATGCTTCCAAAGAAGCTAGGGCAATGCACGGTTTAGCCAGAAGTTTGGTTGCTAACTTAGTCGAAGGAGTAGAAAAAGGTTTTTCTAAGACCTTGGAACTAAGTGGTATTGGTTTTCGAGCAAGCGTTACAAGTGGGAAGCTCACTTTGAATGTTGGATTTTCTCATCCCGTGGAGATTACTCCTCCAGAGGGGATAGAATTCAAGGTTCAAGAAAACAAGATAACAGTTTTGGGTATTGATAAACAGTTAGTCGGTCAGATGGCTGCTAAGGTGTATAAAGTAAGGCCACCAGAACCTTACAAAGGTAAAGGTATTAAGTTTGCTGGGCAAATAATTAAGAAGAAAGCTGGCAAGTCTGGTAAGGCTGGGGCAAAGGTATAAAAATGAAAACAAAACTTTTATCTTCTCGACGACAAGGTCGAAAAAAAGCAATCACTGCCAAGATCAAGGCTTCTACACCGATTAGGTTGGGGGTCTTTCGCTCTAGTGCTCACATTTACGCTTATATAACAGATGACACTAAAGGTAGGGTTATACTTTCTAGCCGTGATTCCACGGCTAAAACCAAAATGACTAAAACAGAGAAAGCTTACGAAGTTGGCAAAAGTATTGCACAAAAAGCTAAAGAGGCAGGAATCAAAAAGATTGCCTTCGACCGTTCCGGTTTTCTTTATCACGGTCGGGTTAAGAGTCTAGCCGAAGGGGCAAGAGAAGGAGGCTTGGAGTTTTAACCAAGGAATTTTGATGGATACATTTGAAGTTAGAGAATTTGAAGAAAAAGTTGTGCAGGTAAATAGAGTTTCCAAAAAAACTAAGGGTGGAAACAAGATTGGTTTCTCAGTTTTGGTGGTGGTTGGGGACAAAAAAGGCCGAGTTGGCGTTGGTTTGGGTAAAGCTACGGATGTCCAATCCTCAATTCGTAAAGCAGTGAGCTACGCCAAAAAACATCTAATTGTGGTTCCTATGAAGGGGAACACTATAACTCATGAAACGCTCGTCAAAAAAGGCGCGGCCCGGATTTTCCTTAAACCTGCCTCCAGTGGTACTGGTGTTATTGCCGGTGGGGCAGTAAGGGCTGTTGTCGAAGCTGCTGGGATTAGGGATATTTTGTCCAAAGTACTGGGGACTTCGAATAAAGCTTCAAATGTCTATGCCACTATTGAGGCGCTACGGACCCTGAAACCTTTAAAGGTAAGACCACAAGAAGTCACCAAACAGGAATCAGCTCCTGAGCCTCCCAAACCAGCCAAAGTTACCAAACCAAAAGTTGTGACTGAAAAGAAGTCTGTCCGTAAGAAAGTAAAGGACTTAAGTGAAACTAAATAATATTCCGGGTGTATTAACTAAAAAAGCTAAAAGAATTGGCCGAGGGCACGGTAGTGGTAAAGGTAAGACTTCTAGTCGTGGTACCAAAGGCCAAAAATCTCGTGGCCGCATTAATCCTAGCTTTGAAGGAGGCCAGCTTAGAATTGTAAAAAGATTGCCTTTTAGACGTGGTGTTGGTAACCCTGGCTATAAATCAAAGTTTGTGGTTCTCAACGTAAGTGACCTTAACCAATTTGAGGCAGGAAGTGTCGTTGATGCTAAGTTCTTGGTCGAGAAAGGCATGATTTCCCAAGGAGACGCTCGGAAAGGTGTTAAGATATTGGGTAATGGGGAACTGAAAGTAGCCCTAACTGTGAATCTTTCGATGTCAAAAGTAGCTAAAGAAAAAATTGGGGGTGCCGGAGGAACTACGCCGACTGAGGCAGTCAGCAATAATTAATGCTCAAATACATACGAGCTTTTTGGAATACACCACAGCTGAAGAAAAAATTACTAATCACCACTGCTGTGCTTATTATCTTTCGTTTGGTGACTTTCATTCCTGTTCCTGGAGCGGATGTTGATAACCTTAAGCAAATTATTTCTCGTTACGAAGTTTTGGGGTTGTTAGATCTTTTTTCTGGGGGGACTTTTTTCAACTTCTCTATTATCGCCCTTGGACTTAATCCTTATATTAATGCCTCCATTATCATGCAGCTTTTTACAATGGTTTTCCCCAAGCTTGAAGAGCTTTCCAAAGAAGGTGAGTATGGTAGGCGTAAAATCAATCAATATACTAGATATCTCACTGTACCTTTATCTTTGCTCCAGTCTTTTGGGATAGTCACTTTTTTGCAAAGAGGTGACTTAGCGGTTTTTGGACAACTTAGCACTCTTGACCTGCTGGCGGTTATCTTGACTCTAGTTGCTGGGGCAATCTTTCTGATGTGGTTAAGCGAACTGATAACAGAGAATGGCATTGGTAACGGTGCTTCGGTAATAATCTTGGTAGGTATTGTCAGCCGACTTCCAGTAGTGTTAGTCCAGACTTTTAGCTTACTGGATGAAACAAAAATCTTTAGTCTAATTGGTCTCTTGGTAATTGCTTTTTTGGTGATTACAGGGATCGTTTTTGTCAACGAAGCTCACCGCCGTATTCCAGTTCAGTACGCTCGGAGAGCCAAAGACTCGACCCAAACCACCCAGATGACCTACCTGCCTTTACGTGTTAACCAGGCGGGAGTAATCCCTATTATTTTTGCTATTTCCTTAGTCTCTCTACCTTCTATTCTAGGTTCATTATTGACTACCTCAAAAAGCCCTTGGTTGCTAGATCTATCCTCTAAATTAGTTACTTATTTTCAAACTACCAATCCGGTTTACTACACTACCTACTTTGTCCTGGTTTTAGGGTTCACCTATCTTTATACTGCGGTTAGCTTCAACCCCACTAAGATTGCCGAGGAAATCAAGAAACACGGCGGTTTTATCCCTGGTATTAGACCCGGCCGTCCGACCAGTGAATATCTAAATTTTATCCTGAATCGCATTACACTACCCGGAGCGATCTTCTTGGGCGTAATAGCAGTCTTACCTTTCGTAGTTACCCAGCTTACCAATTTTCAGAACTTGGCTATCGGTGGGACGGGACTTTTGATTGTCGTCTCGGTAATTTTGGAAACTTCTAAACAAATCCGTTCTATGTTAATTCAGCGTAGTTACGAAGGTTTTCTAGGAAAATAAATGGCTAGCAGGAGCGTTTACTTAGTTTTTGGCTCGGAAGGCTCAGGTAAGACTACCCACGCCAAACTTTTGGCGGATTACCTAAAGATTCCTTTTGTTTCCTCAGGATCATTAATAAGAAAAGAAATTGAGTCAGAAAGTGTGATAGGTAAAAAGTTTGCCATCCGTAGCTCTGCTTACGTTGAAGATGATTTGGTAATACCTTTTATTTTAAGTGTTCTTGAGGATAGTAAATACCGTAATGGCTTCATTATTGAAGGTTTTCCCAGGGATCTGAATCAATTAAAGTCTCTGCAAGAGTTTCTAGCAAGAAAAGATTTAGCTATAAAAAAGGCTATTTACGTAACTTTATCCGAAAGTGAAGCTATAAGACGCTTAATTCAGCGTGCTCGCAGCGATGACACGCCGGATCAGATAAAAGCTCGACTTAGCGCCTACAGAGAACACAAAAAAGAGATGATTGACGAGTTGAGTCGAAGTAAGTTACTACTTGAGATAGACAATTCCCGTGCCAAAGAAGAGGTATTTGAAGAGCTTAAAAATAAAATATGATTAAGATAAAAAATGATAAAGAGATTTCCTTGATGGCTAAGTCGGGAAGAATAGCTGCCTTGGTTTTGGAAAAAGCCGTTGAACTAGCTAAACCGGGCACAACTACTTTAGAGATTGAGGAGGCTGTGGAGGAAGAGATTAGCAAACTGGGCGGGGAAAGTGCCTTTAAGAAAGTGAAAGGTTACCATTATGCGACTTGCTTTAGCGTTAATGACGAGGTGGTTCATGGACTACCTTCGGGTTATGTGTTAAAAAATGGCGATATTTTGGGTATAGATCTGGGAGCTACCTATCAAGGATATTTTTCTGACACCGCGACCACTGTTATAGTAGGTGGTGTCTCTGAAAAAACGACCAGGCGTTTTTTAGAAGTGGGGAAAGAAACCCTAGCTAAAGCTATAAAAGAAGCTCATATAGGTAAGAAAATTGGAGATATAAGTGCCACGATTCAGGAAAATATTGAGGCATCTGGTTACAGTGTTGTAAGAGAGCTGACTGGTCATGGCATAGGAACCTATTTGCATGAAGAGCCTCCCGTGCCTGGGGTAGGTAAGAGAAATACTGGGCCAGAGTTAAAAGAGGGCATGGTTATTGCTATAGAGGTAATTTACAATATGGGTAAACCAAGAGTAAGCATTTTGGATGATGGCTGGACTATAGTTACTTCGGATGGCTCTTTGTCAGGTTTGTTTGAGCATAGTATTGCGGTCACCAAAAGTGGTCCTGTAGTATTGACTAAAGTTTAAGTATAGCGTAGAATTGGCAGGTTAAATAAATATGGCAGATAAAGAATTTATTGAAGTAGATGGTGTGGTTAAAGAATCTTTGCCGAATACCATGTTTCGAATTGAAGCGGATTTTAGTAAGGTGCTGGAGCAAATTGGCAACCAAACTACAGAACCAAAGCGGCTCCTTCTTTGTCACATCTCAGGGAAGATGAGAATGCACTATATTCGGATTCTTCCTGGAGACAGGGTAAAAATTGAAGTTAGCCCTTATGATCTGAACAAAGGGCGGGTTGTTTACAGGTATTAGTTGCAAATTATGAAAGTCCAAGCCTCGGTTAAGAAAAGATGTAATAAGTGTAAAATTATAAGGCGCGAAGGTGTTGTTAGGGTTCTGTGTGAAAATCCGCGCCACAAACAGCGACAAGGATAGATGGGAAATTTACAATTTACAATTTACAATTTTCAAATTAGCTCGGGGCCAGTGAAGGATGGTGCAACACCATCCGGAGCTTTAGCGTAGGATGGCAAGAATAGCAGGAGTAGAATTACCTCAAAATAAAAAAGTATTGTTTGCCCTTCCTTATATATACGGATTGGGTCTAACTTTGTCTGAGAAAATTACTGAAGCAACTAAAATTGACCCAGACAAACGAGTGAAAGATCTTACTGAGGATGAGGTAATCAAACTTCAGAAAGAAGTAGAAAAATATGAGGTTGAGGGTGATCTCAGAAGATTAGTCATTGGTAATATCCGAAGATTGGAAGACCTCAAAACTTATCGGGGCCGGCGTCATCAGAAAGGTTTACCAGTCAATGGGCAACGCACCAGAAGTAATGCTCGTACCAAAAGAGGCAAGAGGGTAACAATTGGAGCTATGAAGAAAGACGCAATCTTGAAAATGGAGGCTAGCGCCAAGACTAAAGCTCCAGCCACAAAGTAGGTTCTAGGGAATTGTATTTATGACTGAATCAAAAAAAGAAACAACTAAGAAAGTAAAAGAGGTGTCAGCAGGTAAAGTTTTTGTCACAGCGACATTTAATAACACCTTAATTACAATCACTGATAGTAATGGTGATACCTTAACCTGTGGAAGTGCGGGCAGCAGCGGTTTTAAAGGTGCTCGTAAGTCGACTCCGTATGCAGCAACGACTGCAGTGACTGATGTAGCCAGAAAGGCTCAAAATATGGGGCTAAAAGAGGTTGAGGTGTATATCAAAGGTCCTGGTGCAGGTCGTGATGCTGCTATAAGGGCTCTACGGGGCTTAGGGCTGCGAATTAGCGCTATTGCTGACGTTACGCCGATACCTCACAACGGCACCCGCCCAAGAAAGATGAGGAGGGTGTAGTATGAACCATGATTACATCAGAACCATATTTTTACTTGACTATTTGAAAGAGGTTGAGGCGTAAAAATGGCGAGGTATACTGGACCAAAATTTAGATTGGATCGAAGGGAAGGGGTTAATCTTTTCCTTAAGGGTGAACGAAGCTTAGGTCCTAAACATCCTTTAGAAAGAAAAGGAGCTGTTCCTCCTGGTCAGCATGGTCAGAAGAATACTCATAAGAAAGTAAGTGACTATGGGCAACAGCTCAGGGAAAAACAAAAAGTAAAAAGAATGTACGGAATCTTGGAAAAGCAGTTTAAGAACTACTTTACCCTGGCCGCCAAGAAAAAAGGTTCGACAGGAGAAACGCTACTTCAACTTTTAGAAAGCCGACTAGATAATGTTGTTTATAGACTTGGTTTAGCGGCTTCCCGCAACCAGGCAAGACAATTTGTGACCCATGGACATGTTTTGGTTGAGGGTGAGAAGTTGGATATCCCATCGTATAGGGTTAAGGTCGGGGAAGTAGTATCTATTAAGGGTAAGATGACCCACCTGCTGCCCCCGCTAGATAAGAATGCTAAGATTTCTGAGTGGTTGGAAAAGAAGGCTCTAGCTGGTAAACTATCCAGGATGCCACAGAGAGAAGAACTTGACCCAACAATAAACGAACAATTAATAGTTGAATACTATTCTAGATAATTAATTAGCTTACTCCGTCAGCTGGTGGGGTACAAACTAATAGTAGGAGGCAAAATGCTCGATCAGATTAATATTTCGGTCCTGAAGCAGGATCATAATTACGGTGAGATAGTTGTTGAACCATTGCCACAAGGTTATGGGTTGACTCTTGGTAATGCCTTAAGACGTGTACTACTTACGTCTTTACCTGGCATGGCTGTCACGTCGGTAAAAATCACTGGGGTGGCTCACGAATACTCTTCGATTGAGGGTGTAAAAGAGGACGTCGTCCAGATTCTTCTCAATCTAAAAAGAGTTAGACTTTCTCCTGAGACAGATAAAGAGATAAAAACAGGTGATATAAAGATTTCTTTGTCTGAAAAAGGTTCCAAAGAGGTTAAGGCCGGGGACTTTAAGGTAATCGGGCCTGCCAAAATCGCGAACCCAGAGCTGGTAGTCGCTACTCTCACTAGTGCTAAATCCAAGTTGGATCTGGAGGCAAGTGTCGAGTATGGTTCAGGGTATGTACCAGTGGAAGACCGCAAGGCGGCAGGTAACGGCACGATTCCACTCGACGCTGTTTATAGTCCTGTGATGCGGGTTAACTACAAAGTCGAAGCAACCCGTGTTGGGCAGATTACCAACTTTGACAAACTGACTATTCAAGTTTATACCGATGGGACTATTACGCCTGAGGAGACCATTAAGTCTGCTTCCAGGATTTTGGGAGACTACTTCGGAGTTCTCCAAGGTCCCTACGGGGTAGGGGCTTCCAAGAAAGCGCCCAAAAACCAGTCTTCTAGCACTAAATTAGCTAACGACGCACCGATTGAGGAGTTGGATTTACCAACTCGGGTGACGAATTCGTTAAAAACGGCTGGGATTGAAACTCTAGGTAACCTTATAGAGACACCTCGAGAAAAAATTATGGCTCTTAAAAACCTTGGAGCTAAGTCCTTTATTACAATAGAGGAAAAGCTTAAAGAAAAAGGTATAGCAATTAGCGAATAAGACCTCAAAAGGAATTTGAACTATGCGTAAATCAGTTTATGGTTACAGATTAAGTCGAAATAGCAATCAAAGAAAAGCCTTGTTTAAAGGTCTTATGAACGCGCTTATAATGCGTGAAGGAATCGAGACTACAATAACTAAGGCTAAAGCTATCAAAGGACCTTTTGAGAAGTTGGTAACCAAGGCGAAAGACAACACCATCACTGCAAGACGGACTCTTATCGCTAAGCTCGGTATGGAAAATACAGCTGCCAAAATGGTAGAATTGATCGGCCCAAGATTTAAGGACCGCAGTGGTGGCTACACCAGAATTATTAAGATCGGTCCACGACACGGCGATAACGCGTTGATGGTGAGACTTGAATTTGTAGAAGAAATAAAACCTGTCGAAACCAAAGCAGTTAAGAAAGTGGAATCTTCTCAGTCGCCTAAGATAAAAGTAACCAGAAAGACTGTGGTCAAGAAAGAAAAACCAGAACCTAAGAAGGAAGATAAAAGTGCTTAAAAAAACGACCCTTGTTATGAAAAAAACGCAAATTATCCCAAAATGGTATCTTATTGACGTGAAAGATAAGGTCTTAGGACGCGCTGCGACTAAAATAGCTAGGTTGCTTTTGGGTAAAGATAAGCCGACTCTATCGGATAATTTACCAGTTGGCGATTTTGTTATTGTGACCAATAGCAAGGCAGTTGGGGTAAGTGGTCGGAAAGAAGAAGATAAAAATTACTACAACTACAGCGGTTATCCCAGCGGTCTTAGAGTAAGAACACTTCGAGTGGTTAGAAAAACCAAACCTGAGGAAGTCATTAGACACGCTGTTTGGGGGATGATGCCTAAGACCAAGTTGGGTAAGGAATTGATGGCTAGGTTACATATCTACCCGGGAATCGAGCACTCTCATGAAGCTCAAAAGCCTGAGAAGGTGGCGGTATAGCTATGGCACAAGAAGTTAAAGAAAAAAAGACTACCGTCCTTAAGCGACCAAAGATAAGCAAACCACAATGGTATGAAGGTACTGGAAGGCGAAAGACTGCTATTGCTCGAGTGAGGGTCTTTTTAGGTAAAGAACCTATGACTATAAATGGCGTTGCTGTTGATAGTTACTTCCCCGGAGCAAGTGCCAAAAGAGAATATGAGCGACCTTTAAGTCTGGTTAATAGACTTGATTCTCTTACCGCTACGGTTAAAGTGCTCGGGGGTGGTTCCCATTCACAACTTGGTGCTCTAGTGCACGGCCTTGCCAACGCTTTAATAAAATTTGACCCCACTTTCCGTTCCCAGCTAAGCGTGGCGGGATTACTAACTCGGGATTCTCGAATGAAAGAGAGTCGTAAGTTTGGTTTGGCCGGTAAGGCAAGAGCCAAAAAACAATCTCCAAAACGCTAGTTTTTGTACAATTCGCTGTGGGTTCCAAGCATTTCAAAAATAATAACCGTTTTTGTCTCGGAGTAAATTGCACGCCAGTCACCAGTGATATTGATACTTCTAAGATTGCTAAGACTGCCAGATAATTTATGGTTATTCAGTTGGGGTTGAAAAGGGTCTTGGTTGAAAACATCTCGTCTATCTAAAAAGGCTATTTTTATCTCAATTGGAGCTCTCTTGAGCTGCTTTTGAAATCTTCTTGAGTATTCAACTCTTTTTGTGTTTTCGATCATGGTCTATAAGGTCATTGAGATATTTTTGCTCTTCTTGCCAAGTCTCAAAAGAGATCACTTGACCCGCTTTGATGTCTTCAGCGGATTCTTTGAGGGATTGAATAAGATATTCAGAGGGCTCCTCTTTACGAGTACTAAATGTGACAGTTTTGGTTCGGGTTAGCTCTTTTAGATAAGCATTAATAAGACTACTAAGACTAAAGCCAAGGTCACTTGCCACTTTCTGGGCACGCTTTTTTAATTTTTGGTCAATCTTAACGTTCACAACAGCTGAATTCATATATACTTAGTATATACTATATATAGACTAAGTCAATAGAAATAAGAAAGGTGTTGCATTCAACTACAACACCTTTGAGGCGATATCAGTTCTACTTTGCTTACCGGTAAAGGAGATTTCGGCAACACCCTTGTAGGCAAGCTTTCTGGCTTGGTTGCCCTTACCTATTCCCACTACGTTTAAGACGCGTCCCCCATTTGTGACTAAGACCGCAGCTTCCTCTTTTGTTCCGGCATGGAACACCACACATCCCAAACTCTCTGCCCTCTCGATACCGGTGATTGGAAAACCAACCTCATAGTTTTCTGGGTACCCCTGAGAAGTAAGCACAACGCAGACTGCTTGATCAGGCGACCAAGAGAGTTCTCCTACCGATGTGCCGTCAAGAAGATCTACCAAGATCTGAGCAAAGTCTGATTCCAAGCGGGTGAGTATTACCTGGGCCTCGGGGTCTCCCATACGGGCGTTGAACTCCAGAACCTGAAACCCATCCTCTGTGAAAATAAGGCCTGCATATAGAAAACCAATGAAAGGCGTTCCTAGACTTCGCATCTTAAGAAGAACTGGATCGACAATGGATGTCATTACTTGTCTAGATCTAGCAGCAGTGACAAAGTTTACTGGCGAGTAACAACCCATCCCGCCGGTATTGAAGCCTTGATCACCGTCTCCCACCCGTTTGTAGTCTCGGGCCGGGCCAAAAGCAACTGTTTCATTGATGCCTACAAGGACGAAGAAGGAAACTTCTTCACCGACCAAAAATTCCTCGATTACCACATGGTCCCCAGCTTGGCCAAAAGCTTTTTGTGTCATGATCTGATGTATTGCTTCCTGAGCCTCTCCTATTGTTTTAGTGATAAAGACACCCTTGCCTAACGCAGCACCATCAGCTTTTATGACTAAAGGCTGGTCTGGGTAGCTGTCAAAATGAGCCTCCACATAACCCAAAGCTTCTGACACGTTGCTAAAAACATCAAACCCAGCAGTTGGAATCCCAAGTTCTGATAGCAGTTCTTTGGAAAAGACTTTACTCCCCTCTAGCTTTGCACCAGCCGTGTCAGGACCAAAGAAACGAAAATCGGTTGCTCTCAATAGATCGCCGAGTCCACCATATAGTAGGTCTTCAGGCCCAGAGATAACCAGGTCAGGTTGCAGTTCGTGAGCTAATCTAAGATAATCCTCCGGTTGATAACTAGCCATTTCTATACAAGTAGCATATCTTGCTATTCCGGGGTTTCCTGGGGATACGAATACTTGGTTGTTGGGGTTCTTCGCGACGGCCCAGGCCAGAGCGCTTTCTCTACCACCTTTACCAGGGATTAGTACTCTCACCTATCACTCTCCTTGTGTTTCGGCGTTTGTATTATAGCATTAACGCGACTTTGCTGATTAAAAATTGCTCAAAGAACTTTCCTCCCACCAAGGTGAGGGCTGTTTACGTTTCTCCGCGAAAGCGAGTTTTTATGCCTTAATTTTAGTTGCATTTGTTAAGGCAAATCTTAAGGAGAAGATCATAGGGTTTTACTACAAGCTTGATCTTGTGGTATAATGCCCGCGATTAAGAGGTGTGTGAAAAATTTCACATCCCTCATAATCATCCCGCCAGAATCTGGCGTTTCCGAGCTCTCAAGGTTCGGAGGCACCTGACAACTGAATACCAAAAGTCGAAAGAGGGAGAGATGACAACTACCCCTAACTCTCAAGCCTATAATGGAAGAACTTATGAGCAAGCGCTACAAGAGAGAAATGATTGGTTGACTAAACTTGCTGAGGCCGTTAAAGCAAAAGTAATAGAACTTGGGTTTAAGAAGCTAGATAGAAGAGGAAGAGCGCCGTCCGATTTTGGTGCGGCTCTTAAGCCAAAACACGCCAGTACCTGGCTTTCCATTATCGGAGCACGTAGCGTTTTGGAGAATCAGTTAGAAATTTACGCCCGGCTTTATTTTCTCGGAATTCTAGATGCAAACCCCACCAAAATTCCTCCCCGTCCCAGCAGAAATCCGAAAGGCGGTTTTAGTCTTAGGCCAGTTGCGTGGGACGAAGAGCGATTGAATAGGTACCTTGCTGAACATAAAGAGGAACTCGAAGAATTGAGGTCAGTAGTTGGGCAACCAACCCAGAGGGCCGCCGGTCGTACTGGTGGGACTAGACGTTCTCGCCAAAGACGGGTACATATCACTGCCACAGAACTTGTGAGTGATCAAGTGCATAGAGTATTAGCGGAGCCACCAACAGCTGCGGCGCCAACTATAACTCAACCAAGGGTTGGTTTGCTCGAGGAACTGGGGGCTTTAGTAACTAATTTGTCAGCCGAGTGGGGTCGGAATTTCGGACGAGAACTGGGTGCCGCTTTTTCCGCGGAAGCTCTCAAGACTTTACAACATCTGCATGTACCAGTTGCGGCGATAGAACCAAATAGTTCACATCAAGAAGTAGCATCAAGTGGCTCGGTACAAAGTATGTTAGATGGTTTAAACCGAGTATTGGAGACTTTGATGGGTGGTACTCCCGAAATGAGAGACCAGTTCATTAAACAGTATGCTGAAGGGGTCAGACAAGCCTATTCTAAACTGGCCATTCTGACTCTGGACCCAGACCAAAGGGAAGACTCCCTGAAAGAAACAAGGAGATGGAAGCCCAAGTGATTAAACCACCTAGCTCACTAAGGCTTAGACTAGTCACGCAAACCACGATTCAATACTTAGCCGGCTTCAACGACAACCCGCAAGAGGCCTTAAAAGAAAGTGTGGCCAATGCTTTGGATGCCAATGCCAAAAAAATTTGGGTGGAGGTAAGTCGTATAAATGGAGAAATGCGCTTAGTTGTATGTGATGACGGTGACGGTATTCTTGATCGTATGTTTGAACATGACACCCTAAGACTGGATCAAGCTTACGCTGATCAGGTAAAGGGAGTGGCAGTAGATTTCGAAGAACTTAAAAGGGAACTCTCCCCAGTCTCCCGACACTCTTTTGAGTACATGGTAGGGGCTATTGGTTTATCGGCTAAGACCCCTGGTCAAGGGAAAATTGGGATGCGCGGCTTTGGTGGGACGACTGCGCCTTATAGTTATGCTCACGGGAAGGTGGTCTACAACACCCGACCTTCGTTAGAACTTGCTCGGAGTCGCTACCCAAATCTTAAACGAGAGCCAGAAGTGGCTAATTATCGCCTAGACATGGGTGGTAGAGAGAGCATTGGGATCATTGATCCGGTTCTTAGTTTAGTGGACTCTCCACCGACCGATCCGTATCGGAAGCCTTTGGTTCATGGAACGAGGTTAGAAATTTACGGCGTCGATCCCGACTTCGAGTTCTTTTTAAGGCCTGAGGCCCTAGCGGAGTACTTTAAGAGAAATTTGGGTCAGGCTCTTAGAATTAGAAACGCCGATTTGGTAATTGTTGATAAGCTTTCTGATAAGGGTTTGGCTACCGGTGGGATCGAGCATCGGGTAGAACCACCGGTGTACAAGGGGTACCAAATCTTTACTGGGACTCTGTTTGTAGAGGGAGGCGCTCCTTTTAATGCTGATCTGTTTCTTGATCCTTCAGAGAGAACTCCAGAAATAGAGCTTTATCGAAGAGGGGATCGCGCTGGTTCGCTCTTTCCTCGTAACGCCGCCCAGGATATCGCTTTCAAGGAGGATCCACTCCTAAGGAAACTCTTGGATAGCGTCTTTAAGAGGCTAAAGGGTGTTCTCCACTTTCCCCAAACAGGTGACTTTGAGGATGATTCTGATTGTTGGGATACTTCCAAGAAACGTCTCCTTTTCAATTCACCAAAAAGTCGTAGATTTGTGGCGGCTCTGCTTAAGCGTGAAACGGAATTCGCTGAGATAGTTAGGAGGACTTTAGAGCAAATTGATGAGCGAAGAGAAGGAGAGCAAGCCAGGATACTTGGTGATGCCCTGACTGCTGCGATTCGGGAAACGGACTATTTCCGAAACAAACTTGGGGTAAAGGAGGAAGAACCTAAGCGAAAGATAAAGCCAGGAAAGGGACCTACCAGGGGACCTAGCAAAGGAACTTATAAGTTGGAGTACGTGATTGTTTCGGTCAGGAACCAGAATGGTGAGGGGGTGTCAGGTATCCCCGTTCAGATTTGGCAGAGTGGTCAGATGCTTGGCGAGCCTAGGATAACTAAGAATAGCGGCTCAGTCTCCTTTGGCAAAAAACCAAAGGGAGCATACCGGGCAACTATTGCTTTACCACTCGAAATCACAGCACCTCTAACCTCAGCCAGCTTTGAGTTGCCAGAGGATAACGAAGGAGTCAGAGTGTCTTTTAGAGTAACGACACCGGTTCAAGTCGGTACCGGAGTGGTGAAGATTCCGGATATCATCCCGATTATTCGACCTTTTAGTAACGCTGAGGATGATCCCGAATCGCCTTGGCACAGCCGGATGAATCTTGGGATGGTGGAAATAAACAATTCCCACCCTGTTTATCGGGAAGCGGAGGCCAAGGGAGATTGGACGAGATTAGCTTATCAGGTCCACTGTTTGTCCTCAGCGGTCGCAAACCACGCCGGGGCCGGAGATAGAGCTTTGACGGTGCAAATGTCGACGATACTTTTTGCCAGGCTTATGTTTAATGCTCAAGAAACTGAGCGGGCAGCTCGGGCCAAAAGTGCCGCTAACCGTCGCAAATAGCTTAATTACTCTTTTCTTTTTGGGGGTCCGGGATTGCGTGAGAAGGGAGGAAAGATGGACCAGCAGCAAAACCAAACCCGACAACGTCTGCACACGAGCAGACTGCGTCTAGCAAGACTAATCAGACGGATTACTTTAAGAAGAGCCAAAGAGCTCATAGCTTTAAATTTTGCCAGAAGATACGAGAAGATTTTGGCCCAAGCCATGAAAGACTTGGACACGGCTGGCACTTTGAATATACCTGATGTTGAGCGCTTGATGAGGGAAGTAGTAGAGACTTTGACAGGAGTTTTTAGCGCCGAAGGAGAAGGTATGGAGATACTTATTCCTTCGGACGCAAGTGCGCTCGGAGATAATCTGGGTGTGGTACCTACCCCGAGGCAGAAGAAACCCCCACGGAAAGGGAAAAAACTAGTACTTAAAACTACTGACCACGGAGCCAATATAGTAGCGTTTAACTTTGGAGAAAAACCTCCGGCCGAGACTTTTGAAAGTGCTCTGCGTCGGACCTTTGGAGAAGGCTGGGAATCAAAAACAATTGCTGTAATGGGTCATGGCCCAGGTAGAATTGAACAAAGAACTTTTGCTCAGGATGTAGCTCTTGGGTCTGGGAGTGTCTTAAGAAGGTACGTTAGTACCACTATAAGCAATCTTTTGATTATGAAAAAAGGATTACCTCCAGGGGCAATCGTTGGTTCTCAGCTCCAGCGTTTATTTGCCCAGCTTAACGAAACTCTACGTTGGGATGATATCCCCCCAACCATAAATAAATGGGGCATTAAGCTTGAAGATCAAGGAGAAGAGGCCGCACAGAGCTAGTGAATTTTCACTAGCTCTTCTTTTTTGGCAAAATTGACTTTTCGGCTGTCAAAATCTAATATGGAGGGACTGTAGGAGGTACTTATGCCAATTTTGAAAAGAACCATGTTCCGTGAGTATGACCTTAGAGGTCGTGAGTCTGAAGATGAGTTAAACGACTCGTCAGTTTACTATGTAGGTCGTGGTTTCGGAGCCTTCCTCTCCAAACGAGGTATTAAGGAAGCGGTTGTTGGTCACGATGCCCGTGCTACCTCCGAAAGTTTTCAAGCAAACATCATCAAAGCTCTCAATGAATCCGGGATTGATGTTGTTGATATCGGCACAGTAACAACCCCAATGAGTTACTGGTCACAGTACCATTTTAAAGTCAAAGGTTTGGTAATGGTTACTGCCAGCCACAACCCTGTAGGTTGGAATGGAGTAAAACTTGGTTGTGACCTTTCCTATACGCTTCTCACCGACGAGATGAACGAAGTTTACGACACTATTTGTAAAGAGGAATTTGTTAATGGTTCTGGCAGTGTGCGGAAAGAAGACATTCTTGAGGAATATGTAAAAGATCTAACCTCTCGCGCCAAAATTACCAAAAAATTTAAAGTTCTTGTTAATACCGGTAATGGCACAGCAGGCCTACTTGCTCCAAAGCTTTTATCAGCAGCTGGGTGTGACGTAGTAGAGCATTTCACCAATATTGATCCGACATACCCCAACTACACGGCTAATCCAGATGGTACAGCTATGATGGAAGATACCGGCAAGCAAACCTTGGCTAACAAGTGTGATTTGGGTTTTGCTTTCGATGGTGATGGGGATAGGTTGGGATTAGTGGACGAAAAAGGTCAAACCGTCTGGCCGGACCGCTACATTATTTTGCTCTCTCGACTGGTTCTTTCCAAAAACCCTGGGGCAAAAATAGTTTTTGATGTCAAAGTTTCGGAAGCTCTACCTGAGGACATCAAAGCCCACGGTGGTATCCCGATTATGTGGAAAACAGGGCATTCTCACATCAAGGCCAAATTGGCTGCGGAAAAAGCGGCTTTAGCTGGCGAAGCGAGTGGTCATATATTCTTTGTTGATGATTTTTACGGGTTTGATGACGCCACCTTCGCAGCTTTGAAAATATTAGAGTACCTCTCGTTAGAGAATAAACCTGTGTCAGAAGTAATCGCTGGAACCCCTTCTTACGTTTCTACACCCACTATCCAAGTCAAGACGACAGACGAAGATAAGTATAAGGTGGTGGAAGAAGTGACTAAAGAATTCAAAGACGAGGGTTACAATGTGGTAGATATTAATGGGGCTAGGGTTTATACCGAGGGTGGTTGGGGACTTGTGAGAGCTTCCTCTAACACCCCGACCTTAGTTTTGAGATTTGAGGCTAAAACCCAACAGAATTTGGAGAAGATCCAAGCACTTTTCAGACAGAAACTTGCGCGTTTTGACGTTGTTAGCAAAGACTGGGACAGCTCCGGCCACTAAAGAGTGGACAAGGTACGCTCAAAATCGTATAGTATACACAGTATGAAGTTAGAAAAGGTACTTATTATCCTGACCCTTTCGGTGGTTATTATTTTACTTTCAGCTGTGAGGATCGGTGAGTATTTTGGAAGCATCTCCAGCGTCCCAACCCCCAAGAACCCAGATTCCTCAGTCCCAGCTTCTCAAGAAGAGATAAAACCTCTGGAGCAAGAGCTCCAGCTGACATTTGACACTAAAACTGCGAGTAAAGATCCTTTTAACGATTCAAACGGCCCTTTTTATCATGATGTTAACCTGGCGACCTCCATTGACGGTGTAAATTTTGCTTTTGATTCATTGGTACTGGAAAAAGCTTCCGTGCCGGATGTGGTCAGATTAGCTGACTCCACCTTGGCCATTTATGCAGTGGATGGGTCTGGGAGATCTAAATCGGGGTTGATGGTTGCTATCTCCAAAGATGAAGGTCAGACTTGGCAACAAGGGTCAGTCCAGTTTGATTCCTTAGTTCCAGGGGCAGCTGACCCAGATGTGGTCGTGCTGCCTGATGGTAAAATAAGACTTTATTTTGTAGTTTTTGAGGATGTAGAGAATAAGACAGTAGTACCAACCAATATGGTAAAAAGTGCTACCTCTTCAGATGGGGTAAACTTCAGTTTGGAATCCGGTGAGAGGCTTAAATATAGCAACCTTACGGATCCAGACGTTGTAAAGATAGGAAACTCATGGTTCATGTACTTCTCGCAAGGGGCCAAACTGTTGGCTGCTATCTCAAGTAATGGCTTAAGTTTTAAGTATCAGAAAGATATTCGCTCACTTGGTAGTGTTTCTAGCACAGTTAAAATAACTGAGGAGACTTACCGCCAATTTTACTGCAACAATGGTATAAAAAGCGCAACTTCCATTGATGGGCTTAGTTGGAAAGACGATGCAGGCTATAGACTTAAGCCAGGAACTAAAGAATTTGTTTGTGACCCCGCCCCTCTCAAAACAGAGGGTGACAATTGGCTTATGTACTACAAAGTAGCCAAAGTTAGTGAGTCTAAACAATGAAAACTATAAATCAAACGTATGTGATAAAAGCCACTCCAAAAGAAATATGGCGTGCTTTGGTAGATCCAGATCATATTGAGGTCTGGAGTGGTGGTAAAGCTAAGATGAGTGACAAGCAGGGTGTGCCATTTGAGTTATGGGATGGAGATATCTACGGTACTAACCTGGAGGTGGTTACCAATAAAAAACTGGTTCAAGAGTGGTACGGTGGCGACTGGGATAAGCCTTCCAAGGTAACCTTTGTGCTCACCGCCCTTGGCCCGGAGCAAACTCAGGTCGCCCTTCTCCACGAAAACGTGCCTGATAAAGAAGCCCATGATATAGAAGACGGTTGGAAGAGATACTACTTGGGGGAGATAAAGAAGTATCTGGAGCAGTAATTACTTCGGCTCTGGGATAACGAGCAGAGCTAATAAATAGGTTATTAAACCTAGAACGAACCCTGTAAAAACGGTAATAATAAGCCAGGCCAGTCTTAATATCGTAGGATCGACGTTTAAATACTCCCCTAGCCCGCCAAAAACCCCAGCCCAGATCCGGTTAGTTTTACTTCGATAAAGCATTTTCGTTTGCACGTGTCTATTTTATCACGGTCTGATACTTTTGGCCAAACCACCCTTCGCTAAAGCTATGGAGTGGCTGGCCTGAAGGCCAAAAAGAAACCCACGCAGTAATAACTGAATGGGTTGTCAGACACGATAGAAGAAGCGATAGTATAGCCCTCTCCCCAAAAGTGTTGCTATGGTGGTTACTGTAAAAGCGACCCCTAACCATTGGTTAAGCCATGCGTTTCCTGTGAAAAACACAAGACCGACCAAAATGTAACAAAGAAGCCCTCCGAGAGCCAAGTTGGCTGCTGTCTTGGGTTGCTGTTCGGAAACTTCCCAAACCAAAGATAGTAAGATTGCGCATACGACAAAGAAAGAGGCTACAAATAGGTACTTGTTCATCGGGGCGTATGTCCCCAACGTCGCTCCGACCATCCACACAAAAACCAAGTGATGGTTTTGCCGACCCCCAGCTCTCGGAGTCTTTGGTGGGTGTTGTATACCAAGATATCCTGAGAGAAGAATGAGCGGCAGAATGATTAACCCCACACTGATTAGATTGCTTCCAAAAGGTGTGGTTGGGATTAACATTTTTGGTACATACGCTGAAGCAAGATTAGCGACAAGCATATATATGATGCTAGTCGCAGCCAGAAATGGAAAATCAAAGATTCCAGCTAGCCCAATCGCTACTAATACAGAAGCTAACAAAAAGTCCCACTCTGTTTGCCAAACGCTAAATACAAACAAAAATGCCAAGATTAAGGCACCAGAGGAAGCTGTCTTCCCCCAAGAGATCTTCTTTCCTGTGATCACTAGACTTCTCCTTTGGCCTATAATTTAGCACAAAGCGCCCATAAAATCAAGCATTTTTCATAAAGAAACCTCTTAGCTTAAGCTAAGAGGTTTTGTAAGTCTCTACCTTGTAGGCAAATTGTTTGAGGAAGATATGAGTTTTTTTACCAACGCCTCGCCAGAGTACTTTAAGATAGAATTTTGGGTTTCTCTGTCCAGGATCCGTGCCAAGAACATTGCTCCCACGATCCAGACCATGATAAGTGTCAAGCCCGGCTTAAGTGTTGCGATCTGAGACTCGGTCCAGAAGGCGATCTCTTTCGAAAACAGCGCCGTGGTGGTAAGGAAACACACCAGACACATAAACCAAAGAGTCATTCCCTGAAGATAGGGGTGTTTTCTAACCATCCGAAAGGCCAGAAAGCCTGTTACCAACATCACAAGTAGGAAAAACCTGAGACCTTCAGGACTCTCAGAGTAAGAAAACCCTCCCAGCAATCCCAATCCTGCAAGAAAAACAGGGTGATAAGTACCGCTTCTCAAAAAGTAAAGCTTATCCTCAGTTGGTCGCCCATCCCATATGTGTAGGGTGGTGATAACAGTCGGTATGGTCAGGAAGGCGATGAAAAGAATACTCATTGGCCACGTTTGGGATATGAAAACAAAGCTGGTTTTTGCTGAGATGCCCCACGATGTAGCTCCAAATATCACAAAACTAGCTAAGCTGTATCCAAAGCCCTTTTTATGGACTAAAACGAAGAAAAGCATCCAAAAAATGACGATTGGGATTAAACTTAGGGTGTCCAGGGAAACGAAGATCCCTGACATAAGCCCAAATGGGACAGAAAGCCAGAGGCTGTATTCCCCGATCTCTTTCCCCCGTCGTAGTTTCATCTACCCTCCTTGGGGCTGTTTTCTGACCCATAGTTTATCATAAGACTTGCCCTAAGTCAAAAGAACTAAGTTTAAGGTGACACCCTCGCGAGGGTGTCACCTTAGTAAAAGATTGGTATATTAAGACATTAGCGCCAGGAGGCCAGTATCATACTCATGACAACTAGGCTAACTAGATAATAACCAACTTGAATGGAATAGAGTTTCCAGCTTTTTCCTGAAAAGACGGTATCAGAAGCAAAGGTAGGAACCACGAACCCCAACCATGCCCAGAAGCCCGTTTGAGCCCCATTCACCAAATCCGCTGCTCCGGCGTAAGTCACAAAGTGAGCCATGATGTAGGCCTGAACTAAGGCCCCTATGAAAGTTACACTATAGCCTAACCCCGCTCCATTTTTGAGCTCGTCTGTGCTTTTACCGATGAGGTTCATCCATGGTTTGCCAAAGACCGGCGCCGAATACCAGACAAACCCTAGTATCATGCTTGAAATAGTGGCTGCCACCACAGCCCAAAAGTTTACATTTACTGTTTCCATAGTTTAGACCCTCCTAATAGAAGTATATTACAAAGTCCTTGTAGTTGGGGTTATAATAATATTGTGATCGAAATAAGACTAAAATTCAACGACCCCAGAAAAGTCCTTTCACAGTTACTTTCCGAGGGGTCGGTAATCGAGGAATATGAGACTGAGGATGTCTTTTTTAGTCCGAAGGACCAGCTTTGGGATTATGAAAAGAAAAACTTTCGTTTGAGGGAAAATACTATTGCGGGTGTCGCGAAAGTATATTTGATCTACCGTGAGGTTGAATGGTCAAGGAATAGTAAAACCTTTAAAGTTGAGTGGAAATATGAGTTGCCTAATGCGCTTGACCAGGGTGTTGAGATAGTTAAGTCTTGGGGCTTTGAGGAGATAGTCCGTTACAAGAAATTAGGAAAACACCTCAAGAGTTTGGGTGGTGAGATTTATTACGAGGAGATTGAGCACATCGGACCTATGGTTGAGATAGAAAGAAACACCCAAGAAGAGATAGACCAAGCGATCGCCAAGTTATTCAAAGGACTGGATTATCAAATAGTTGCCGAAAGTGTACCGTCTCTAGTAAGTAAAAGTTTGACTTTGAAGACGAAGTAGGGTATAGTGAATCAAGCAGATTTGAATCAGTAAATCTGTTTAAGTTTGATCGAGTTTTTACGTAGTCAAGATAAAGATACCCCGCAATAAATTTGTATCGTGTCCAGCTATTTAGAGCACTCCACATTTAGACAGTTTTATTAATTTAAAAGAAAGAAGGTTCAAGTGGCCAAAAAATTATTTGTTGGTAGCCTCCCTTATCAAGCAACTAGTGCTGAGCTCGAAGAAGTTTTCGCTCAGGCTGGTAAAGTAGACAGTGTCAATGTTATTATGGACAAGTTCTCGGGCCAGAGCAAAGGTTTTGCTTTTGTGGAAATGTCTACTGAAGAAGAAGCCCAAAAAGCTGTCTCAACCCTTAATGGCGCTGATTTCCAAGGTCGAAAATTAGTAGTTTCTGAAGCTCGCCCACAAGAAGATCGAAACCGTGGAGGTTTTGGTGATCGCAGTGGTGGTGGATTTAGAAAAAGCGGCGGTTTCCAAAGAGACAAAAGATGGTAGAAACCTATGAGGTTTCACACAGGTGATAGATAATCCTTGTGTGCGGTGTGGTAAACCACGTATTTGTGAAAAAACTTGGACTGAAGTAGTTGTTACTTCGACTGTGACCTACTCTAATTGGGTGTGTCCTGATGACGAGTGTCAAAAAGTTGTGGCCGCGGGGATAAAAATCAAAAAAGAAAAAGCTGAAGCCTTAAGACGAGACATTGAAGAAAAAGCTCTCGCCCGCAAAGCCAATTTCAATAAAAAATAGATAAAACTAAGAATTAGCTAATTTCCTAGGATTATTACTATTTAATTCCCACAAAATCAATACGAGGGTAAAGTGCCCTTATTTCCACCCAAAATTTATCAGCTAGAGTTGAAGAAAACTTGGCGTAGCCTGTGTTTTCCGAGTGACCACACAAAATATTTTCGTAGCGCTTAATAATAGTGACGACTTCTGCTCCGACACGGTTAAACTCGTCTTTATACTTCTTTCGGTCTTGGGCAAAGTTATCGTGCACGACTTTAAACTTTTCAAAAAGATCCTTATTTTCCTTGAGCATTTCCTGAAAACATTTATGATACTTGGTCATAGGTAGAATTATACAGCATTTTAAACCTTAAAAAGACGTAGCTATGTTTTATACGTAGGCAAATTTAGGACAAAAAGAAATAGCTGAACTGACCTAGCCGTATAATCATGAAAGGCATATTTAAATAAATCAAATAGTGTAAAATATGCATTAAGTAAACACATATGAGCATAAAATTTGTTCCCATCCTTAGACAGTGGCCTAGCTTAAAGCTAGTAAGAATATTAGGTGTTGTTTTAGTTCTAGTTGCCTCCATAGTCATTTTTTCCAAACCCACTTCAAAGGTTCAAGAAAAACTTCCTATATCGTCCCCTGTCCAAAAAGAAGTTAATCCGGATGAGCCGCCTCTCAAACTAAAAAATATTGGGGTAAATTTGGATTACTATAATCCAGAAACTAATAAGGCCGGGGATTTTGAATTTACTAAAACCAGACTGGAATTTAATAGGTTATTTATGGGGTTTGGGTTTGTTATTCCGGCGGATGTGGCTAGTTCTAATAAGGAAAAATCCAACCCTCAACCCACTTTTATTGTCCCCCTAGGTACTCCGGTTAGGTCTTTGGTAGATGGGGTAGTTGCTGCAATGCCAACTCTGTGGAGTGGGGACATTTCCATTCAAGTGACCACTGATGGGAAGATGCAAAAGTGGATTTATGAAACTGAGCATGTCAGAAACCCAAAAGTTAAAGTCGGTGACCGTGTTTCTGCTGGACAAGTTATTGCCGAGGTTGATAACTTTGGTAACAGTGCCCCGAGTGGTTTTGGTGCCACAGAAATAGGTATTTTAAAAGGTGGGCAGAAACCAGAGCATGTTTGCCCATTTGCTTATTTGGATGAGAGTATTAAAGAAGAGACTCTCAAAAAACTCACTTTCCTTTTTAAATCCTGGGAAGAGTACACTGGAGACAAAACCCTGTATGATGAGGCCAATCCAATTCCTGGTTGCCTAACCTTAGATCCTATCGAAGGTTAAGGTATCTAAGAAATAAGTTTTAAAAAGAAGTACAATAAGTGTACATATGACTAAGAATCCTATCATCAATGCTCTTGCGGCTGTAGGTTACATCTGTATTGTTGCGTCAGTAATGTTTTACGGGTCGCAGTATAAGGGCCCTGATAATTCTATCTTTGCTCCAATTGCGTTTATCTCTGTCTTCACACTTTCTGCGGCTGTAATGGGTTATCTCTTTCTATCCCAACCTCTCCTAATGTATTTTGAAGGCAAGAAAAAGGAAGCGGTAAATCTTTTTCTTCAGACACTGGCCGCCTTTGCCGTGCTCACCGCCACGATCCTTAGCCTATACTTTTCAGGGATATTGTATTAGGTGACTTGGCTAAGTCCTTCCCAGCGTCAATGATATATCTTCACACACCTGGTGTATGCCAGCTTGACACGTAGGGAATTAGTACGTTTTTCTTCTAAAGAATAGGAGTCTTTTATTTGTAAATATCTCGACGGTGGCCGACTCGTAATATTTCAATAGCATCGTCTGCAATTACAAAAATTACTCTGTAGGTACCCACTCTAAATCTTCTAGCCTCTTTTATTTCAAAACCAGTTAATCCTGTAGAGTGATTAACAGGATCCATGATCAGTTTTGATTCTAGAGCTTCTTTTACTTTGCTTTTAACTAAGTTATCTAATTTGGAAATTTGTTTAGCCGCATTTTTAGAGAATTTGAGGGTATAAACCATTTTTTAAATGTCACCAAAGACCTCTTCGTGAGTATAAAATTCGCCTTTTTTCATCTGTTCACGAGCTTCTTTGATCGAATCCAGAAAAGCCTTACTATTGGCCGCTTCAATGTCTTCAAGAAGATCTAAATTGACTAATCCGGCAACAGGTTCGCCGTTCTTTGTCACAATCAAGAAGTCTTTCTTCTTGTTTACCTCGGAAATTGCTGAGGCGAGGTTATTGCGAAGTTTGGTGGTTTCAACAGCTTTAGGCATAACAGAGTAAATGTACAATGTTGATGTACAAAAGTCAATATTTGGATAGAGTTACTTATTCGCATAGATTCGAATATAATCATCACAGTGTACGATTCGACGAAGCCTTACAAAACAAAAATTTTAAAGCTAATCAAAAAGACCTGGAAATCCCCTTATCTAAAAGTTAAAGAAAGCATTTACCCAATCACCACCCCGACTAAAATCTACGAACAAATTGATCATACCGATGGGGTGGGAACCAAAGGAATTTATCATTGGCGTAAGCATACATATAAGAATGCCGCACTTGATGCTTTGGCAATGAACCTAAACGATCTGGCAATGGTAAGGGCAACCCCATTTAAATTACAGAACCACATAATTCTCCCCGAAGATAATCACCAAGCAATAATAGAAATTGTCGCAACTCTTTCAAAAGAATGTCGAAAAAGAAAGATTGTGATGACTGGTGGTGAGACCTCCATTCATAATGATCAACAAGGGATGGATATTAGTATCACTGTTTCTGGATTTATTGAGAAATACAAGCCCAACAAGCTGGAGATCGGAGATATTCTGATTGGCTTGAAAAGTAACGGATTGCATTCAAACGGAATAACAAAATTAAGAGAAGTATATGGTACTGAAGTACGTGAGGATTTTGTAAAACCCACAGAGATTTATTTAGACAAACTATTAGAATTAAATGAAAAGTTTGATATTCACGGGTTGATGCATATCACTGGTGGGGCTTTCACAAAATTAAAGGATATTATCCAAGATGCAAATGCAATCATTCACCAAGGGGAAATCACTAAGCCACAAAAAGTGTTTAGAGGTATTTATGAAAAAGGGGTCTCGGATGAAGAGATGTATAAGACATTTAATTGTGGTGTGGGTTTCATCATTTCGGTTCCCAAGTCCGAGGCTGCCAGACTGGTAAGAGAAACAGAAGGTTCAGAAATAATTGGTGACGTGGTGAAAGGTTCAGGACTTGTTAAAATTCAGTCGTTTTTTAGTAGTAGTGTTGTAAAGTACTAGCAGTAGGTTCCACCGGAACCTGATGGAGGAGTTGACTTCCCGATTAAGGTAAGGTGTAATACTTTTAATGGATGAACAAAGCCAACCCAGTTTAGATGTCCCGGTTAAGAAAGGTGGTCTCGGTTGCGGGACTTTTATGGCATTTGTTCTCGTCCTCCTTATCCTCGTCGCCATTGGGTCAAATGAAGCCGTTGGTTACTACTTAAAGCACTGTAGCGGGGAAAATCTTTTTGATTGTTTACTTGACAGAGTTGAAGAGCCTGAGCCCCAGGGGGCTGTAACCGCCACAGGAACTTATAGTTATAAAGATTACTCAGTGGTAGTGACAATGAATATCCCTCTGGAAGGTGGTAGTGTTACGGGGTCGATGTCAGGCACTTGTGATGGGAGTGTAAAAGGGAGCTTCAGTGGTCAGAATAATGGGGTCATCAGCGGTAAAATAACAGGGGCCTGCAGTCCATTTTTTGTAAACATCCCAGCTAGCGCTGATTATAGTGGTATAGTAAATAAAGATTCTAAAACAGTACCTGTTTCCTTCACTGGTCGGGGCGCTGGCCTCACTCACAAAGACTCGATGTCCCTATCATACTAACAAGACCAACTACAATTTAAGCATTTCCAAAACTTTGTAGATTACCACCGCTGGCCAAAAGACGGCTTTTCCTATTCCTATTATCCCATCCGTAAAAGAAGTTGCGTGCTGAAGATAGTAAACCAAAGCGCCAATAACAGCTAAACCATAGATTGCACTGTTATTTACGACCTTGGTCACCTGCTTAGATGTTTTGACTTGTTTGGAGTCATTTTTCTCGTTTTCCATTAGTTACCTCCTTTTAGCCAAGATATCAGTTTCTGAGTGCTTAAGCAACTAATGGTGTGGTTGGACCCTAATTCGTTAAGACTTCGTAGTGCGGGGGGGCGATACTAGGAACAAGGAAGGATTTTAAAAAACTAAAATCCCTAGGTGTTCTATCTGTATCACATCCCAGGTGTGATAGAAGCACATACTTTTTTAGGTAGTCTTAGATCGTCTGGCGAGTATTGCTTGTACTGAAGGGCTTATTGGTTTATCCTTGCGATGGATACAGCCCAACCAGCAACACGGTCGACGCATCCCTTCCTTGAGTTCGTTGATCGTCCTTTTAATATGCTCCCTTCTCGTCTCGTCCTTCTTAACAAAGGTAACCCAGCATATCCATTCATTGCGCGCAAGGGGCGTAAGGTCCTCCCATGCAGCGAGCACCTTCGGGTTAGAGGTAAAGGCTTCTCTCAAGTCCGCCGGTACATCGTGCACCACGCCGTTGGAAATATCTTTTTTAATCATAGTTAAATTTTACCACTTTCTGAGTAGAGGTTCGGTTTTTTTGAGGAGTAAGGAGGTTATAGGTGAAAATTTGGTTTCAAAAACTCTGTCGGGCTGGTTGGGCGATATGAGGAAGTTAGAGAAATGTTATACTTTTTCCGATGAAGTATTTATCAGAGATTATAGTATGTTTGCCTGATAAAGATAAGAAATTTTCCGAGCAATTTATTCATTTTCTCTCATCTTTAGGAAAAACTTCCCTAAATACCGTCGATCTTTACCTTTCTAAAGATAATTTCCTACCCCAGACCTCATTTCAATTTATCGATAAAGATGTACCGTGTGTAGTTTTTAACTTTGATGATGGGTCAGAGATTAGGATAGACATAACTAACGTAACAAATGTCACAAAAGAAAGCTCATACAAATATGAGAGCATTAGTTTCGATACGTTTATTTCAAGAGTCCCTCCGTTTCCTATAGTAGGACTGGATCATATTGGTTTCAATTTACCGTACTTTGAAGGGGTCCATCCCACACTACTTAAGTTGAGAGAAGAACTTAAAAATACGTGTCTGTATCATACATTCCCGAAACACTTAGAAGATGAGCCGTGGGACTTCATTATTCCTGGGACTACAGAAGAAATAGATAGATCTGTTTCAGTAGACTATAACCAAACCAGAAAACCTAAGTTTGAGCTAGTATCATTTGAAAACTGTTCTACGCCACTAGTTCAAATCGATGTCCAATTAAAGGGTACGTATGAGGACAAGAAGAAAGTATTCCCAGAAGCGATTCACGATGATTTTCTCAGAAATATGTGGGTGTACATAGAAAATGATTTCGGAATTGATATTTGTTTTGTATTAGGTGAGGTATCAGAGCGTGACTGGAGCTTTGAGTTTGCCAAAGAGAGGATTTAAAGATATGCCAAAATCGTTACAACAAATCGAAGATTACTATATTTCCAAGGGTTTGGCTGGGGAAGCTTTGCGACAAGCTCTTGATAAAGACGAAGAGTTTCAGACACAGCTCAAGGAGTGGAGAGAACAGGTTAGAAATAAGTATGGTGTTACTGAATCAGAAGAAAACACATACTATTTACCAAAACAAGAAGATTACGAAATCCTGGCTAAAGTAAAACAACTCGAATCTGTTGAGTTAAATGAGCACGATAGGGAGTTAGTGGAAGTTATAAAAGCTCAACTGCTAGCAGAGTGGCGAAGACCACTTTTAGAAAAACTGGAGTACTTACTAGAAAAATACAACTAAAATTCTCTGGTCAGGCTGGTTGGACCCTATACTTCGTTACAACCTCGCAGGGCAGGCGATATTAGGAACTTTTATTCTATTTGTAAACTTTATGGGTTCCAATATCGTGATAGATAACTGTTTGTTGATTAATGAATTCAAAGACAATTCTATACTCGTAACTTACAGAGTAAGACCAAAACTTAGAAAGCTTACCTTTTAGTTTATGAGTTTTGATTTGTGGAGAATACGGGTCTGAACGGAATAGTTTGTCTTTGCCTATGGCGGATTTCTGGATTTCTTTTGGCAGTTTCTTAAAGGACTTCTTAAAAGCAGAAGTAGGGAATATTTTCATTAAAGAAGGGGGGAGAGATCTGCTATGTGTTCTAGCTTACCAGATTCAAATTCCTTTTTGCCTTTTTCGAGGATACGTAGAGCCTGATCTTCTGTTAGATCTGTAGTTCCTTTAGTCAGGGAGTCCTTAGGAATTTTGAATATTATATAGTCCTTATCGGTAGTTACAATCACTTTGCTCATATGCCAAAAGTTTAACATAGGAGAAAAGTCGAGGCAAGGCTGGT
>Ga0155428_111_pt1 | contig 41011 bp, 47 predicted proteins | sample RifCSPhighO2_02_FD_106396 | JGI IMG/M metagenome (GOLD analysis project Ga0155428, IMG submission 106396) | Candidatus Woykebacteria bacterium RIFCSPHIGHO2_02_FULL_43_16b
TCACCGTTTTTCCCAAAATTGACCCTCAACTTGAAAAGATCGTTAAAACTAATCTCGCCAAATCAAACGCGACTTTCGGAGTCGTTATAAAGAACTTTGAAACAGGTCAGGAATATAGTTTTAATCAGGATGAAAAGTTTCGCACAGCCAGCCTCTACAAACTTATGACCATGGCTACAGTTTATGAAAGGGTTAAGGATGGAGCTCTGACTTTGTCACAATCAGTTATCAGGCGTATTTACAATATGATCACTGTTTCGGACAATGAGGATGCTATCTATCTTTCGGAAATGGTCGGCTGGAATACCATACAAAAGGTGATGAATAGATACGGTCTGGCCAAAACCACACTCGGAAGCCCCCCGATGTCAACTCCCATGGATATCGCAACTTATTTAGAACTTCTGCACGACAAAAAACTGGTCAACGAAGCATACAGTGAGGTCATGTACAGGACCTTGCTTGAGCAAAAAGTTAATGACCGTATTCCCAGAGACTTACCGAAGGGGACAAAGGTAGCCCACAAAACAGGCGAGTTGGATGATGTCCGACATGACGTAGGAATAGTGGAGACACCCAACAATACCTATTTAATTGTGTTGATGAGTAAAAATATGGAAAACGAAGTTAGGGTAAAAAATATCATGGCGGATATATCCAAAGAGGTCTTTGACTACTTCGAAAATCAATGGGTAAACAAGCCAAGTATTCTCTAATTTCCCGAGGTTCAGCTACCAAACAACCTCCCAGGTTGTATGTAAACACAATCCCACCCCAAGGGTGTAAAGCTAATATAGAAACAAAGAAAGGTAGTTACTTTTCAGCAACTACCTGAGTCCGAAGATCAGATTCCAAAATCCCTCGCACATATTCATCCCAAAAACCCCGAGCAATAAACTCCTCAACTAAATCAACAAGCTCATAGACCACGATGATTCGTTTGAATCCTCGTTTCGAAAGTCGCTCTAGTGCGGTTGAATTTCGATTCACAAGAATAATGAGCGAAAACCGCTCTGGTTTGTACCCATCTTCCTCAAGCTTTTCAAGAGCGTCAACGACTGAATCACCTGTAGTGGTAGCATTTTCAATAAGCCAATAGTGCGTTCTTTCGTTCGGCTCTCCATCTACCCATGTGTGTGTAGTACCATGAGCCTTTTTGATAGGACGCAAAAGTTCATAGTGGAGGATTGGGTAACGACTCCCATTCATACTCTCCGAAACACTCACCATTGACGCAGCAATAGCCAGATTAATCCCAGCCATTGGCACACCAATCAGGCAGTTCCTGGCTTCCTGCGCATCCCAAATTATCCGAGCTAATCTGAAACCAAGCAAATAGAGCAGATCGGGATGGTGAGTTACTTCCTTACGAGTAGACACATATAGGCATGTCGTACCACCACCATTAAGAGCTACCGGTTTTCCCCTAAGAGCAACCACTCCATAACGATACAAAAGGGGAATGATCGCACTATCGATCTCTTCTACTTCTTCCTGGTTCATCGCTGTTCGTCCTTATCTCACAAACTATTATACAAAAAGATAGGACCCGTTACCACAAAGATCCCGTACCTGGACCCTTAGGTTTAAAAACGGCTTTTCTATATATAAAAGGGAATCACAAAAGCAATAAAAAATTGGTGCGGATGGGGAGAGTCGAACTCCCATGACTTTTGAGGTCGACGGATTTTAAGTCCGTTGCGTCTGCCATTCCGCCACATCCGCTGATTCGGAACCACCACGGCCTACAGATGAAAGGGAACACTGGAGGACATTGTATATTCTATCCTAGATCGTATAGTATTTCAATTAGATACTCTTCGAGGCGGAACCGAGAAGTTACTTGCCAAGATAATCTTCTACTTCAAGAGCTGCTTTGCAACCAGAGCCAGCTGCGGTGACTGCCTGTTTGTAATAAAGATCGTGGACGTCCCCTGCAGCAAAAACGCCAGGAACACTTGTTTTAACTCCCGCAGGATCAGTTATGATGTAACCTTTCTCATCTATCTTTATTTGGTTTTCCAAAAAGGCTGTGTTTGGTTTATGTCCAATGGCGACAAACGCACCACTGCACTCGATATCAGAAACAGTGTTATCAACAACATTTTTTATTCTCACGCCAGTTAATTTGCTCTCACCCAAAAACTCCTCCACCACATTGTTCCAAATAAACTTTATCTTGTGGTTGGCAAAGGCTAGGTCCTGCCAGGCTTTAAAGGCTTTGAGCTTATCCCGGCGATGAATGACAGTAACAGAGGAGCCAAATTTGGCAAGATGCAAGGCCTCCTTGAGAGCCGTATCACCACCACCAATCACTACAATGGGTTTATCTCTGAAAAAAGCCCCGTCACAAACAGCACAGGATGAAACTCCTTTACCGATTAATCTCTTTTCTGACTCTATCCCAAGCCACATGCTTGAAGCTCCGGTCGCAACAATCAAGGCTTTCGCCACAAATTCCTTTTCCTCGGACCAAACCTTAAACGGGTTAGTTGTGACATCCACTTTAGTCGCGTTAGCCAGCAAAAACTCAGCTCCAAACCTTTCCGACTGTTTTCTCATTTTCATCATAAGATCCGGTCCCTGAACACCTTCAGGAAAACCAGGGTAGTCCTCTACATCAGTGGTGAGCATAAGCTGACCACCCACCTCATAACCCGCTATTACCAATGTTTTGAGGTTGGATCTGGAAGCATAAATGGCGGCCGTCAGACCAGCTGGACCAGAGCCAAGAATAATTAAATCGTAATTAGTTACCATAAAATCTTTTAAACACCAGACCTATCAGAAAACCAATAATACCTGCTGACATACCGATTAGCAATAGTTCCATGCCGCTTCTAAAACTTGAACGTTTGGCGAATTTTCCTTTGACAAAACCTAACACAAACAGGGCGATTGCCGACAAAGCAACGGAGAATAAGATACCGTTTTGGGTATCAGAGAAAACAAAAAAAGGCGCGATGGGGATAATAGAACCTAGGGTAGCTGCGATACCGATTATCAAACTTGTTTTTAGCTTTCCACCCAATTCGTTTTCGGTAAGGCGGAGTTTTTCGGCCATGATTGTCGAAAGCCAGACTTTCGGATTAGAGCTAATCACCTCAACAATACTCTCAACATCTCTCCGAGGCAGGCCTTTAGAGCGATAAACCTCTTTTAATTCTTCCTTTTCTCTATCTGGAAAGTTAGTTATGTTTTCTTTTTCCTGTTCGTAAGCCCGTTGGTAAAATTCCTTCTCTGCTTCAAACGAGGTATAGGCCACTGCCGCCATCGAAACAGCCTCGGCCAAACCGGCTGCCAGTCCTGATACGATAATTACTTTGATATCTGAGGTCGCTGAATAAACTCCCAAAATAAGTCCTAGCACATTCACAAGCCCATCCTGACCACCGAGGATAATGTCCCGAAAGAGGATACCGCTGGTCTTATGAGTGTAACGTTTGTTTGTCATAAGTTCTTACAGTTTAACAAAATACTTGACTCTTTTAAAAATACTTGATACGTTAAAAATATACAATTGAACCCTTATCGAGAGGGGGTGATAGAATTGAATCCACGACAATTTCTTCTTCTCGGCGGTATAATTCTCCTCGCCTTAGGAGTTTTGGGCATGTTCGGACTCGGCCCAGACTCTGATTCTAGTATCCTCGGTAGTTTCTTCTGGTTAGATCAAACGGAAAATGTGGCTCACCTAGTTCTTGGGGCTGTCGCTCTTGGTACTTACTACATGGTAAAAGACGAAATGCTTACCTTATGGTTAGTTAGATTGGTAGGTGTTGTAGCTGCGGTCGTTGCTGTTCTCGGCTTTATGTCAGCGGGCAACCCAGAACCTAACGTAGGAGTTAGTAACCTTGAGAACCCAGCAGACAACGTCTTACATCTGGTCGTAGCTGTTTGGGCGCTTTGGGTAGGTTTCATGAATACAAAGTCAAACGCTTAAGTCTTTATTCAGTCTCCGCCTCAGACTAATCTAAAAGGGGAGACTGAATTGTTTGCCCTTACAAAAGCTCGCCTAAACTGCTAAAATTGGCACAATGTTAAGTAAAAGGCCTCAACGGATCTTGTTCCGGTTAATTATCCTCATAGTTCTACTATTTCTCTTGGTAATTGGTTACAAAACGCTGGACGTATTTATGGAGGGTTTCAACCTAAAAGAGACTATCCAGAGTATCAGCTATGTAGGGCTGTTCGCCATTGTTTTCGCCGAATCAGGATTGCTTATTGGGTTTTTCTTGCCAGGGGATAGTTTACTTTTTACTGCCGGACTCCTTGCTTCCCAAAATTTACTAAATTTGCCTGTGCTGATAGTTAGCCTGAGCATTGCTGCAGTCGCGGGGGATAGCGTAGGATACACTTTTGGTAGAAAGGTCGGAAGTAAGATATTTAATCGAGACAATTCCTGGCTATTCCATAAGGATCACTTAAGACAAGCGAACGAATTTTACGAAAAGCACGGTGGTAAAACAATAATCCTGGCGCGCTTTATGCCTTTGATCAGAACTTTTGCTCCAATTGTGGCTGGTGTAGGCGAAATGAACTATTCTCGATTTCTATCTTTTAACGTTTTCGGTGGAGTTTTTTGGGTAGTCTCTATGTGTTCGGCTGGATATTTTCTAGGTAACGTCATACCTGATATCGACAAGTATTTGCTGCCTGTAATTGGAGTTATCGTTCTGCTATCTATTTTGCCTGGTGTCAGACACTTTCATAAAGAAAATCCAAAGTTTTTCAAAGAAAAAATTCTTCCCTTCCTCAAAGGAGATTAGCTCATGAAAACGAGATTTGCCCTAATAGGACTCTTAGCCGTGTTATTTCTTAGTTTTTACTTGGTAGCGGGGATGAATAAAGAACCAGGTATTACTAAAAGTACTCCAAGCACCGATGGTATTGGACAGGTGTCAACACCCGAAAAACAAAGTACCTCGCGTGAACTAACCTTTCCGCTTAGTCTTCCTGACAATCTTGAAGTAGGCATATTTGCCCAAGGACTGCAAAGTCCAAGGGACCTCGAGTTCTCCAAAGATGGAACGCTTCTTACCTCCCTAACCTCGAAAGGTGACATCGTTGCTCTAATCGACGCTAATAATGATGGGGCTTCCGATCGCTCAGTCGTGATCTTAAGCGGTCTGCAAAGACCTCACGGGTTGGCTTTTTCTGAAGATTATCTTTTTGTGGCCGAGGAGACCAAGGTTTCTCGCTATATTTGGGATGAAAAAAATCTAACAGCTATTTCTGGTAAAAAGATACTGGACCTACCCAGCGGTGGCCGGCATTTTACCCGCAGTTTAGTTTTCGATGATTCTGGTAAACTATACATTTCACTCGGGTCTAGCTGTGATGTTTGTTTTGAAAAACATGGCTGGCTGGCTTCAGCAATAGTAACTGATAAGGACGGTATTAATCCCAGTGTGTTTGCCAAAGGACTTCGTAACTCGGTGTTCCTGACGAGAAATCCTAAGACAGGTAATATTTGGGCAACAGAAATGGGTCGAGATTTCCTCGGGGATGATGCCCCTCCGGATGAGATAAATGTTTTAACTAATGGGGGAGACTTCGGCTGGCCTATTTGTTATGGGGATAAAACTCACGATAAGACTTTCGACAAAAAAACCTATAAGCAAAATCCCTGTAATTTGACTCTATCCCCAGCACACCAAATTGCTCCTCACAGCGCCCCTCTTGGACTAACCTTCATAAACTCTGAGCAGTTTCCATCTGATTGGCAAGGAGACCTACTTGTGTCTTACCACGGCTCCTGGAACAGTTCCACTCCAGTGGGGTATAAAGTAGTCCATTTGGATATAGAAGATAATAAAGTAGTCGGAGAAGATGACTTTTTAACCGGTTTCCTCTCAGGGTCGTCGGTAAAAGGTCGACCGGTTGACCTCACTTTTGACAAATCCGGCAGTTTGTATATTTCCGACGACAAATCAGGGCTAATATACAAAGTCGTCAGAAAGTAGTTTACTTACCACCTTTTTTAGGCTGATAAAATTTGCGACCGACTAATTTATCAGGCAGATGTTGTTGCTCAAGCGCCGAATCAGGAAAATCGTGGGCGTATTTATAGCCTTTGTGATACCCAAGTTCTTTCATAAGCTTAGTCGGTGTATTACGAATATGCATCGGTATTGGAAGATTGCCCGACTCTCTAACTTCAGCCAAAGCTTGTTCAATACCCATGTAGCTGGCGTTTGATTTCGACGCAGTAGCTAGGTAAGTTACTCCCTGAGCGAGGTTGATCCGACACTCAGGCATACCTATCTTTTCACAAGCTTCAAAAACGGCCAGAGCCAGACTCAAGGCCTGAGCATCCGCGTTGCCTATATCTTCTGAAGCCAAAACCACCATGCGTCGGGCGATAAAAATTGGATCTTCCCCAGCTTCGAGCATTCTAGCCAAATAATACAAACCACCATCAGGATCCGAATCGCGTAAGCTTTTTATAAACGCTGAGATCGTATCGTAGTGTTCATCGCCAGTTTTGTCGTATCGCAGGGTTGATTGTTGCAGAGACTCCTCAACTTCGTCCTTTCCAACGGTTGTCTTTGCCAGGTCAAATGCCACCTCAAGAGTAGTTAAGGCGCGACGGGCATCACCATTGGAATACTGAACCAAAATTTCAATAGCCTCGGGAGTCACTTTTTTCCCCGACGTGATTAAAATTTCATCTTGAGCAATTGTTTTTTCAAGAATACTTTTGAGGTGCTCTTCGGTATGTTGCTTAAGTACTACCACCCGGCTTCGAGAAAGAAGAGGGGAGATGACTTCGAAACTAGGGTTTTCAGTAGTAGCTCCAATTAAAGTAATCGTACCACGCTCAACATGGGGGAGGAGAGCGTCTTGTTGGGCTTTGTTATATCGATGGATTTCGTCAATAAACAATATTGTTTGCGTACCAAACATTTCTAGCTGAGCTCTGGCATCCTCAACTACTCGTTTGACATCCGCCACCCCTGAAGTGACTGCAGAAGTTTCAATAAAATTACTTTTGGTATGATTGGCGATAATACGAGCAAGGGTAGTTTTACCAGATCCGGGAGGTCCCCAGAAAATGAGAGAGGGAATTCGTTCTTTTTGGATAAGCTCCTTTATGATTTTTCCGTCATCAGTAAGATGTTCTTGACCAATAAAGTCATCAAGAGTCTTAGGACGCATTCGTTCAGCCAGAGGGGTGTGCACTCTTGTTTTGGTAGAAAACAAGTCCATGGCAAAACTATATCACAAACCCGAAAATTACACAAACTCTTTTTGGTGCCCATTGTGGTAGGATTTAGGCTATGGAGACATTCAAACGTCTGCTAGGAAAATTGATTTGGGCTTTGGTATTTTTGTTGCTACTTGTTGGTGGTTCGATTTGGTTTTATCAAAATAGGTCTCAATTTGAGACTAAAGTTAGTTACCTACCTATCACAAAACAGGAGATAACTAATCGCCCAACTAATATCTCCGAACCCCTAGGTGAGGTCGTCTCAAGAGAGCTTACGGATAAACAAGGGGACTATGCTATTGCTATTAAAAACCTCACAACTAATGAGTCATTTGAACTTAACCAGGATAAAATTTTCACTTCAGCCAGTCTTTACAAGCTCTGGGTGATGGCAACAGCTTTTGACCAGATTAACTCTGGTAATCTTGACGAAACCGAGATTCTAAGCAGGGATATAGCGTATTTAAACAAGAAGTTCTTTATCCCACCGGATTATGCCGAGCTTACTAAAGGGGGTATCACTTTGAGCGTTAGGAGCGCTATTGAGCAAATGATTACCATTTCTCATAATTACGCCTCCCTTCTTCTAACTGACAGGATAAAACCGGAGTCCATAGTTTCGTTTCTGAAGAACTACGAGTTTAATGGGTCCAAATTTGGAACTGAAGCCGATCCACCTACTACAACTGCTTCGGACATTGCGTTATTTTTTGAGAAACTTTCAAATGGGACAATTATTAACCGAGGTTACTCCGATCGTATGCTTGACGTCCTAAAAAGAGTCAAAAGGGTTGATAAACTACCCAAATATTTACCAGAAGCCGCGCTCATTGCTCACAAAACAGGAGAGCTTGATTATTTCACGCATGACGGTGGGATAGTGTACGGACCCAAAGGGCCCTATATAATTGTGGTTCTCACTGAGACCAAATCACCACCAGATGCTCAAGAAACAATTGCCAACATCTCCAAAGCAGTCTATAATTACTTCGAACAGAAGCCCTGACCCGAGGTTCAGCTACAGTTTAACCTCCTAGGTTGTTTTGAGATACTTATCTCTTACGATAGACCTCGCGACGATGGGCAATTTTAACAATAAGTATCGTTTTGGCTTTCTTATTTAACTGATAGACAATTCGATAACCGCCAACTCTAATTCTATATCCCAAATTTTCTTCAAGTTTTTGGCTATCTTGAGGGTAAGGGTTGGAAGATAATAATCCTATTTTGGTGTAAATCCTCTTTAGTAAAAATTTTTCTAGCTGACGTATTTGTTTTTCAGCAGCTTTTGTATAGAGAATTTTCATATCTAGAAAATAGCTGCTATATCAAACCCAATTCCTTCCCGATTTGCTCATGAGAAACGGTCGGCTCATTGGGATTAAGGCTTCGAAGAGTCTTAATATCTTCTAAGTCTTCCAAGGCCGTTAAAAGTTGTTCGTACACAGCTGGTTCTAAAATAACAGCTGCCAATCTGGATCTTTGGACTACTGATATAGTAGTGCCTGAAACTTTAACCTCTTCCAACACCTTAGCGGTATTGGTTTTTAGCTCAGTTATGGAAATAGTTTTGTTCATAGTGTTATTATTAGTCCTATTAAACGTACTGTCAATAGCTCCATCAGAAGTACTATATTAGACCCTTTTTCTCTTCCCACACCAGGTGTGCAAACCTGAATGCATTTTGTTGTATTTGATTACTTATAAAAATGAGAGTATCCTTGGGGCAACAGTCCATTTGCAGACTGGGAAACGAGGCCCAAATAGCCTCAAGCACTCTAAATTAGAGGGAGAGAGTGATGACATACAGTGTGGTGAAGTTCCTGCGCCACTGGCGTATCTTCATCGGAGTTCTCTTTGGTGTGGGACTTCTTTCAGGGTTTACCGTGTTCCTTACTACCTCGGCTTTCTATAGACCGCAAATTGAAGTTAGACAGCAAATTGTGGAACGCACCGTGGTCGTAACAGCGGTCGTAATGGCCACATCCACATCCGCACCCGCCCGGGCGCCAACGCCTACCGCCGCACCGGTAGTTGCAGCACCTACCGCGGTACCACCGACTGCAGTGCCAGCTCCAACGACTCTACCACCACCGACAGCAATCCCTGCCCCAACCGCAATCCCGTCTACTGCACAAGGCACCATTCTCCGTATCGGCGAGACGTGGGTCGGCGAGGGTATGACCCTGAGGATGCTGAATGTGGCAGACAGATGTCGGCTTAGGGGTGCGTATCCTCCCACCTGCGTGATTTTTGAAGTACAGAACTTGTCTGGAAGTATCCTCAACTTCAATAGTTCCGCCGGTAGCTTCTTCCTAGAGCTGAGTACCGGAAAGAGGTTCCCTGCCGCCGGGTTGAACGTGAGTGGCTTCAACGATTTCAGATCTGGTGCTACGCAGAGCTTCGAAGTACAGTTCCCAATCGACTACGACAACGACTTCCAGGCCATCAAACGTGACCCAAAAGTCAAATACTACACAGTCGGTGTCCGGGGTTTTAACGACCGCTTAGCGGAGGCTCATTGGCGTGAGGAGGTCACGCACTAACAGTGATCTTCAGGGCGAGGTTTGTTTGTTGGACACATAAAGTTCGACAGCAAGCCTTGCCCCTATCTTTTTAACTATTACAAGGTAACGTTGAAATTAAAGTCAGAGGAAATAAACAGTGGCGAAGCCGTGCACCGACTGGTGCGTGGCTGCCGCGCAGGGATTCGAACCCCAATAGTCAGATCCAAATTCTGAAGTCCTACCATTAGACGACGCGGCATCAAACGTAATTCATTTTACCATTTAACCTGCCCCTGCTCAAGCTAAATACTGAAAACACCTTCTCTTGTATGTTTTAGGTTCGCTTTGTAGTAAAATCTGCACAGAGGAGAGCAAATGCCAGACGGCGAAGAATCTGATCGGTGGATGGGTGAGGAACGGATGAGGAGGTTCCAAAAGTTTCAAAGAGACCTTGGTGGTATGAGAATCCCGGCCTTATACCGTGTTCCACCAGAGCCTCCACACGTACCTGTCCTATCACTACCAGAGCCTCCACACGTACCTGTCCTATCACGTTGGGAGAAGTTAAGTCAATCTGTTGGAGAGCAGCTTAGAATTATGTATCTCATTGAGTCACGTAGGGATCCTCTTCCCTGGGGTGCCTTTTATATCGATGGGGGGTTGTATATATCAGACAGCGTATATCATTGGTATAAGTCACACTTAAGGATCACCTTGGCTGAATTAAAGTTGGAAAATATCTCACGCGCTTTGCAGAGGCTAAGAGAACTCAAAAAAACTGATCCTGGACGGGAAATTGCTATTTATTATCCTGAGCAAGTTGCAGGAGATCCTCGCAATTGGAGATATGTATCTTCTTCTGATCTTCCCGAATTAGTGAGAGAGGCGAACGAGCTCTTTGAGAAAATTAGATTAATGCAGATTGAGTACAGAGGCAATTTTACCTTAGACTATAGGTCCGACCCGCCTTTTGCACTTAAGGGGGAATAGCGTGCTCATCAGTACAAAATTTGGGACATGGAGCGTGAACACATAGCAACGTACGGAGGGAATTTACGGCGATTCTAAGAAATCAATTAGAGTCGCTTCTTTTTTATCTACATCCTCATCAACCACCCACTTCTTGACTATTTGATCTTATAGTAGTAAACTCTCAACCTGATGTTAGATGCGATACTTGAAACCTATAAAAAAGAAGTGCGGGTGTTTTTTGTTTTCACCGGTTTAGTTTACACGGGCTTAATTATTGCCCTGACTCCGATATTGATCGTAATCAGCAGCTACATTATGTATCTAGACGACTACGTTTCTAGTAACCAAATCAGGTCTCTATATTTATTCTCCTCAATGGTCCTGCTTGGATTATTCCTAGTCAGCTCACTAGTATCGAGCTTGTCACTGACCATTAAGGCCAGAGGTAACATCCACCTAAGGTACCTTTATTTCATGCTTTTCTTCGGTCTCTTAGCAGGAGCAGCCTTGTCCTCAGTTTTACTTTTCTTGGTTCTAAACGCATTACTAGCGCTTTTCCTCAAGTAAGGCAAGTATTTTTCGGAAGTTCCATCTTTTCATCCTGCTGGTAAGTGATAAAATTGTACAATATGGGTTTATTTTCACCACTCTTAGTAATCTTCGGTCTCGCCCTGTTTGAAACCATAAGCAGTATTGATAACGCCATCATCAACGCCGAAGTTCTCTCCACTATGCAGCAAAAAGCCCGAAGATGGTTCTTGCTATGGGGAATCCTTACTTCCGTTTTTCTAGTTAGGGGACTGCTTCCTTGGGTAATAGTTTGGCTATCCAGCCCTGCTCTGGGGCCCATAGGCGCTCTGACAGCCACTTTCAGTAACGACCCCAAAATCATAGAAACAATTGAACGCTCAGCCCCAATTCTCCTGGTAGGAGGGGGGACTTTTCTCCTATTTCTGTTTTTCCACTGGCTCTTTATGGAACCCAAAAACTACGGTTTAGTGGGAGAACGTTTTTTCCATTCCAAGGGAGTTTGGTTCTACGCGCTGGTATCAATCCTTTTGTCCTTAATAGTGTGGATCTCCCTATATATCAATCCCATGATGGCTTTCGGAGCAGTGGTGGGGTCAACCGCTTTTTTCATCACTCATGGCTTCAAGCAAAACGCCGAAGAGCAAGAAAAAACCTTACTCGAGAAAGGTCATTCAGACATAAGCAAAATTTTCTATCTCGAAGTCATTGACGCCACTTTTTCGATAGATGGGGTGTTGGGAGCCTTCGCTTTTACACTTTCCGTACCGCTTATTTTATTGGGGAACGGGATTGGTGCCTTGGTGGTAAGGCAAATGACTATAGGCAACATCGATCGGATCAAAAAGTATATTTATCTTAAGAATGGGGCGATGTACTCAATTCTGTTTTTAGGCCTAATTATGATCTTAGACAGCTTTGGCGCCCATATACCCGAATGGTTCTCGCCTGTAACTACTTCATTAGTAGTGATCTTTTTCTTTCTAAAATCGCGTAGATTTATTAGACAATCAGCATAGCATCACCAAAGCTGTAGAATCGATACTTTTTCTTTACTGCTTCTTTATAAGCTTTCCCAATCAAACAAGAGTGAAAGTCTTCAAAGTCAGCGTTAGTGTTCGGTTTAGAAACATAGGCCGAGACGAGCATAAGTAAGCTGGATTTTGGGATATGAAAGTTAGTTATGAGTGAGTCCACAAACCGGTACTTATATGGTGGGTAGATGAAAATGTTAGTTTCCCCAACACTAGGTGCCAGTTTACCTTTTGCGTCACTGGAGGATTCCAAAACTCGCGTTGTGGTAGTACCGACGGCGATAATCCTTTTCCCTTCACTTTTAGCCTTGTTTAGTCTATCCGAGACTTCTTTATCTATCTGGTACCACTCGCTGTGCAGCTTTTTGGAATCTAACTGCTCCTGGACCACAGGTCTAAAAGTCCCCAATCCAACATGGAGAGTGACAAATTCCATCTGCACACCTTTTTTACTAAGTCTTTCCAGAAGCTTTTTAGTGAAGTGTAAGCCAGCGGTAGGGGCTGCCGAGGAGCCAGGAGTATTGGCGTACACTGTTTGATAAATTTCCCTTAATTCTTTTTCACCTTGACTAGGATTTATGTATGGAGGTAGGGGAGTAAGACCAATTTGCTCAATCAACTTTATTAGCTTCACACCCTTGGGGTGGAAGGCTAAAGTAATCAGACCATTAGTTTTCTTAGATAGTACTTTCGCGTCCAAACCCAGGTCAAGGTTGATCTGTTGACCGATCTTTAACCCAGGCTTGGAAATACATTCCCACTCAGCCTCATTTAGCTCCCTAAGAAGTAGTATCTCGACTTTCCCCCCAGTAGGTTTTTTCCCAATCAGCCTAGCGGGGATTACCTTTGATTGGTTGAATACCAAAACATCGTTCTGGGTAAGCAAGTCAGGCAAGTCACTGAACTTACGATGTTTAATTAGGTGGCTGACTCTTTCAACGACCATTAAACCCGAGCTATCCCTAGGCTCGGCTGGATGATGGGCTATTAAATTTTTTGGTAAATCGTAATCAAAATCTTCAATTTTCATAGGTTAAACTATAATCCCATGTCATCCTGAATCCGCCGGCTCGCGGATGAAGGATCTAGATTCTTCGTTACACTCAGAATGACAAACGAGGAGTAGTAAGCAGCTTTTTATAGTGGTAAGATTCTACCATGGATCTGAAAGAAAAAGCCCTTGACTACCATTCTAAGTTTAAAGGTAAGATCGCCACTCATGTTTATCAGCCTATCACTAGCCGCGATGAACTATCTCTCGCCTACACCCCAGGGGTGGCGGAAGTCTCCCGGGCTATTTCTCAGGATAAAGAAAAAGTCTATGACTACACTATCAAGTCTCACACCGTCGGCGTTATTACCGACGGCTCAGCCGTTCTGGGACTCGGCAATATCGGTCCTGAAGCAGCGCTACCAGTTATGGAAGGGAAGGCTGCGCTTTTCAAAACTTTCGCTGATATTGATGCTTTTCCAATTTGCCTGGGCACTCAAGATTCACAAGAAATAATCAAGGCTGTCCGACTACTCGCTCCTGTCTTTGGGGGCATTAATCTGGAAGACATCTCCGCTCCCAGATGTTTTGAAATCGAGGACTCTCTGCAAGACTTGGGAATACCCGTGATGCACGACGATCAACACGGCACAGCGGTAGTTTGCCTGGCAGGACTCATAAACGCGGCCAAAGTGGTTGGTAAAGACCTAGCCTCGTTAAAAGTGGTTATTTCAGGCGCAGGAGCAGCCGGCAACGCTATTACCAAAATTTTGACTGGTAAAGTTGCTGACATCGTGGTAATTGATAGCAAGGGTGTGATAAACAAAAGCCGCACAGACCTCGATCCATACAAGCAAAGGCTAGTGTCTTCAACCAATAAATACAGCATTGAAGGCGGTCTAGCTGAGGCATTAGTTAAGGCTGACATTTTTATCGGCGTCTCCAAAGCAGGATTATTGACCCCAGAACACATCAAACTCATGAATCCTGATCCAATTATCTTCGCCATGGCTAACCCGGTCCCAGAGATAATGCCTGAATTAGCTAGGGAAGCCGGGGCGAAGGTCGTTGCCAGCGGACGATCAGATTATCCTAACCAGGTAAACAACAGCCTTGCTTTCCCAGGGATATTCAAAGGGGCACTCAGCGTTAGGGCGGCTAGGATCACCGAAAAAATGAAGTACGCCGCAGCACTCGCGCTCGCAGGGTTAGTCCCAGATCCTACTGAAGATAAAATAATTCCCGGACCATTCGACCCAGGAATCGTTGATGCAGTATCCAAAGCTGTGGTATCAGCTATTTAACCAAAAATGAACTATTTTGACGCAGCAATATTATCGATAATCGAGGGAGTTACAGAGTTTCTCCCCATCTCCTCAACCGGCCATCTAATACTCGCAACCAAACTGCTAGGCATACCCCAAACCGAGTTTACCAAGACTTTTGAAATCGCCATTCAGTCAGGGGCAATCGCTTCGGTGATAGTTTTGTATGCTAAGTCACTATTACGTAATCAGGAAAATCTTATAAAAATCCTGGTCGCTTTTGTTCCGACAGGTATCTTAGGGTTTATTTTCTATAAAACGGTCAAAACTTATTTGCTAGGCAACTCCTTTGTCACCCTTATGACCCTTTTGCTAGGCGGTATTTCAATCATTCTCATTGAAAAATTCTTTAAAAATCGCCCTAAGGTCGGAGATATTTCAAATCTGAGCTATAAAAGGGCTTTCTTGATTGGGTTGGCTCAGAGTATTTCCATGATTCCCGGTGTCTCTAGATCAGCAGCGACTATAATAGGAGCCATGTTTGCCGGGATGAACAGAACGGCAGCTGTTGAATTTTCGTTTATCCTAGCCATACCTACGATGCTTGCCGCAACAGGATACGATCTCCTGAAAAGTCTTCCTAATATTCAGAATTCAGAATTCAATATTCTCATATTCGGCTTTGTTGTCTCCTTCATCGTTGCCCTCGTAGTTATCAAATGGTTCCTGGGATTCGTCAGAAAGTATTCCTTAACCTCTTTTGGCTGGTACAGAATAGCGCTATCCATCCTCTTTCTCCTCTTAGTGAAATAACCCATAGAACTTGACTTATGTCCCATAGTATGGTATAATTAAGCTATTCTAAACAGGAGGTGCCAAAGTGGCACGGAAAATGCAAACGGGAAGTGGCTGGATGCCCGTGTATGTCCATCCGGGAGCCCAACGGTTCTCGGCCGGCGGGACCAACGCCATGCTGGCGGCACCCAGGCCCCACGTCCTAGTGGGGAACCGGTTGCTGGCCGCGTCGGGATCGGGCTGCAGGTTCCTCTCTCCTCGCGAGGTCGAGGAGCGTCGCGACCGGGAGCGGCGTCATCGGGAGGACGACTGCCGCTAGCGGGTCATTCAGGGGAGACATACCGAAAGGTCCCTGGGAAGAAACTGTCTACGGAGAGCGTGCGGAGAAGCTTCGGCTTACTCAGGCACTAGGAGTCGTATCCAATCTCTTCGGCCAATCGAGGTGTGTATCCTAGACACCTGGTCCACCGGAGCTCCAAGAGCCAAGTTGGACAAACAAAACAGGAGACTCTTCCCAGGACAAACGCGTATCCATATGGAGACGATATGTTCTGAGGAAGCCAAGGACTCGAAGTGTAGCGCAAGCTGCTCATCGGGTCCTTTTCTATTTGTAGGAGTCTACTTTCTCTTAATGTATCCGTCATTGCGAGGGGCTTTGCCCCGTGGCAATCTAGGTAGATTGCTTCGCTGATGCTCGCAATGACAAAGTAATTTAGTAAACCTATTCAGACCTATAGGACTTGACAAACGGTTTTACATATGTTATAATACTTACATCACATTTGACAATATTATTGCTAGGTTGTTAAAATGCTTAGCATTGCACTTTGAAACAAGGTTGGTTTTCCAGGGAGTAAATAAGTAGTTAGTTATAGGTAGTGACTATTTATAGACTCTCTGGAAGCGGACACCTGTTGTGTTTCGTAAACCAACCAGAGTAAGTCAGAAGGAGGAGTGACGCATGAAGTCACTCGCGCCCCGTAAATTTAAGTTTTGGGAAATGATCACCGGCGCCGGCTTCCGCCTGGTCTAGGACCGGCGGGCGCCTCGACTTCTGTCCTCTCCATCCGCCACTAGCGTAGCCGCCAGCATGTAAATGTTGAGCGGGCGGCTCGGCGCAAGCGGGGGAGAGGTTTCCGTACCAAATCCGATCGTCGGAGAGCGACATCGGAATCGAACGGTACGGGCCAGTTACACCTCAGAAAGGAGGTGACCGAGATGTTGTTGATGTCAACTGTTCTTGGCTACGGCTAAGGACTAGGGACATCGGCGACGGGAAGGGGTTGTTTTCCAACTCAGGACAATTAGTACAGCCGCCGTTTAGGGTCGAGAGGTTATCTCACCCATCGTCGGCGCGGCTGTAGCTAATTAGGTGTCACCAGCGACTGGTCACACCGGCTGTCCTGCGGAAAGCCCCTTCCCAGCCAACGCACTTGACCAAAATCCCGGGTCAAGTCGTAGACGCAAACTGCATTGGCACAAGCGTCACGGGTCCCCGGTTGGCCATTCACGAAAGTGACTGGCGGGCCGGGGTTTTTATTTTTTAAAAGAAAAACCGAGTTTATTTAGTACTTTTGGAGCCAATAGGCTCTTTTTTTATTCCCAATCCTCATGTGCAAACCTATTCCCGGGAATCTATTTACGCCAAGCACAGCTTGGCTAAGATTCCCATCGAAGCCAACACTTTGGCTTCTCACCACACCTGGTTCTCACCACACCTGGTGTGGTTTGAACCTGCACATCAGGAGTAGACACAAATAGCTAAACAGCTCCCAAGAGGTAATTGCCTGTTTGACAAAATGGTCACAGAGTACTATAGTCCAGGTTCAGAAAGGGGATGGATTCATGGTGGCAGGCGCACCAGCCCTTACAGAATACGAGCCGCTTCTTACCCTTCTTAGGTATATTCATACCAAGGCGAGCGGTTCGAGCAACGTTCGTGAGCAAGATGCTTTTTCAGATGTTTACGCAAGAGTCTGTGTAGTGATGTGTGAACTCGACTTTAGCACAGCCCATTCCACCAATCTAGACCTTTTGGCTGATCTTGACACACTTAGGGCCAACACCCAGCTGACTACGATCCAGAAGGCTACACTCATACTTATGAACCACGTGAGAGGGTTACATTCAGGTGAGTCAGCGAGTGACCGCTGGATCCTCTGGGCTATCCGTCTTGAGCGTATCGCAGCTCGATATGAGTCTGCAGACCCCGACGCAAGAAACGATCTACTTAACGCCTGGCATGCTATCTGTGCAGAAATAGCTCAAACTCGTCTTAGCTCTGCGGAACGTCGCCGGCTTGAGCTGCGGATATCTAATAAACTCGCGCAATACGGCGCCTTGATATCGGAGAGTAGAGCCCTGCTCCAACAGCTTAGATCTAGCTAAGACTCAACCCAATCGGGACGAGTCTTTTCTTTTTGAGTCCGCCGTTCGCCAACTGGCGAAGACGGACGAAACCCCGCGGAGCTTTAGCGAAGTGGGGTGTTACAGATAGACTACTTACTAAACAGCTCTCTAAAACTGCCACAATCGAAAATTTCTTGTGGGAGGCACATAAGTTTGGTATAATTCCATAGTTCATGCCGTGGTGGCGAAACTGGCAGACCCCACTTCACCCGCCCTTGGCGGATTTCGCGGGGCACGCGCGCTGGGGCTAGTGGCGGAATTGGTATACGCGTACGGTTCAGAACCGTATGGAGCAATCCTTGGAGGTTCGAGTCCTCTCTGGCCCACCACGTTTCCTTTTCCATGTATATTTGTTAAAATACGATAGTTAATTGGCGGATGTGGCGGAATTGGTATACGCGCATGCTTGAGGTGCATGTCCCGCAAGGGGTGGAGGTTCAAGTCCTCTCGTCCGCACCATGCCGAGGTAGCTCAGTGGTAGAGCGTGGGTCTGAAGAACCCAGCGTCGGGAGTTCAATTCTCTCCCTCGGCACCACTAAACATTATGAACCCAGACCAAGAATTTTACGTCGGTCAAAAAGCTTTCATCGAAAAGGATGGAAAAGTCCTCGTTATTTTTTACTCCGGCGGAGTAGACTTTCCTGGGGGCAAGATACAAATTGGAGAATCGAGTACTATAGATTCACTTAAACGTGAAGTGCTCGAGGAATCAAACCTAGAAATAGAGGTAGGTAAACCATTTCATACTTGGTCCTTTCAGTTTGATAAGGGAAGTAAAAATGAAGGAAAAAAAGTCTTTATGGTCGGTTATCGCTGCAAACACAAATCAGGCGAGGTACGGATAAGCACAGAACATAAGAGCTTTGAGTGGGTCTCCAAAGAGGAAATTGATCAATTTAAAAAAGGTTCTAAGGAATACAATTACCAAGCACTGAAAATATACTTCCAGGAACCGTAGCTCAGCTGGTAGAGCGCTTCGTTTACACCGAAGAAGTCAGAGGTTCGAGTCCTCTCGGTTCCACCACTCATAAATAGTCCTCCTACAACACCATTTCGTCCTATAACCATTGTTTTATTCATTTGTTCCACATACAATCCTTATCGAAGGGTGAGACATGAGAAATAAACGGGGAGTTCGGGCCGCTGCAAACCTTCCACATTTTAGCAGGGCCCAAAACGCGAGGCTTACTGAGATTATCGAAACATTTCGTTTACAGCTTCAGGGCGGCCTACTAAAACGGCTGCATCCTATCTCGGCTAGAAGCCTCAATGTTCGTATGCTTGTTATTAGTCAGCTACTGATAAGTAGCGACGTAAGGTTAGCGCTGGCTGAGCGTATACAAAAAAGGCTGCAGTTTCTAGGTACAACCCCTGTCACGGCTTCTATCTATGACCTACGCTGCTATATGCTTGGTTTAGCCCTTCTAACAGCACGAAATAACAAACAGATTTCATATGAAAGGCTGGCTGAGCGATCTGGAATTTCCCTGGAACTTGTGTTGGCCCTGGAAACAGCTTTCGCTGACTTAGATGAACTTTCTGAGGCCCAATTCAAACGCATCTGGGAAATTCTTAGCGATGACCCAACGCTGCCAGACGCTCAGTGGGACTTTGTGCAGAAAAGAGGGCCCATTAGAGGCTTGAATGAGCCGTTTGGGAACGTTGTTAATCAGGCACTTGAGGAAATGGAACGAGATAGCCCAAAGGAGAGACTTATGTAAAGGTAGTCGAAGTTGACTGCCTCTTTCTTTTTTCCTTTGGTTGGAAGCTTTTCAACACAATGGGCTGCAAATTTGCTTTCTCAAAAATATCGACTATAATGTCCCTGGAACTAAGCAATTCAAGGAGAGGGCATGCTACTAAGCGTCGGTTTGCTCAAGTCTTTTGGTAACAACATGAGGCAGCGTTTGAGTGTACCTACAAGGTACTCACTAATGCTACTAGGATTCGCTTTTCCAGCTTTCCTTCTCCAGATAATCTTGTTGTGGTTGACTCCGAAAGCTCCAAGGGATCTTTACCTAAATACAGCACTGATAGGGGCTCTGGTGGGAAGTGTGGTAGGGTGTTTCGTCTTCTATACGTCTCGGAACTATGGGTTCAGGACAGCATTCTTATGTTCACTAGCACCACCTTACCTGCTTGTTATATTCTTCCCGATCTTTTTGTATATTGCAATGCTCTGTGCTGTTTACGGCTAGCGTCTGGATAACCAGGCGCTTTCTTTGTTGTTGAACCTAAAAAGAAAATCTGGTAAGATAGGTGAGTTCGCTGTGCGGGAGTAGTACAGTGGCCCGCCCGCCACGCAAGCCAAGCCTGCGAAGGCGTTGCGGGCAGGTAGTAACAAAATGTATTATACCTACGTACTTTTAAGTAAAGTTGACGGTAAACACTACATTGGTTGGACAAACAATCTGAAGTTGAGGTTAGAGCATCATAATTCCGGTAAAGTAATGTCGACAAAACATAGGGCGCCATTGGAGTTAGTATACTATGAAGCGTGTACAACTAAAGGTAACGCAATACTTAGAGAAAAGTACTTCAAAACTGGTTTCGGTAGAAGGTTTTTGAAATCGAGAATTTAACACGCGGGAGTAGTACAGTGGTAGTATGCGTCCTTGCCAAGGACGAGGTCGCGGGTTCGAATCCCGTCTCCCGCTCCAAACCGGATTAAAATCCGAATTTTTTGTTTTTCCTCAGTAAATCAACCTTTTCTTGAGTTCTAGCCCAGGTTTCTGATAAAATCCCGCTAGCCTAGAAGTTAAAATGATGGTAAAGAGAATAGAACCTATCAAAAATAACTCCATATTTACCAAAGAGGAGATTGAAGAATTTAAACAACTTGCTTTGAAAGAATATGGAATTAAGTTAACTGATGAGCAAGCTTTCGAACAAGGCTACGCATTAGTTTCATTGGTGGAGACAGTAATTAAAAAAACTATTAATATGAGACGAAGAAAACTATGAGAAAGATATTGAGTTTTTTGGTTGTGGCTATCTTTTTCTTGGTCTTTAGTCAAAAAGCTCTTGCTAACAATCGCTCTTCAGACTATTTTAGTCATCGTGGAAATAAGCATTTTTTGCATTATACAAAAAGAAATTTACCATTCCACTTTAGAAGTAAGACTGACAGTAAATTGACCCAAAAGGATTTTATAATTATTTTTATTTCTACGTTTTTAAGTTTTGGTCTAGTAATATTTGTTGAGTGGGCAAGGAATCCCAGAATCAGTATAGTAATTGCTGATTCAATAATGATCCCTCCTAATTCCAAGAAGAAGTTGCCAGGACGAAAAATACTCAAATTAAAAATAAAGGTTTTAAAGGGATGGAGAAATTATCTTCCTTTGCCAAAGAACATTCACGCATTTTCCAAAGTTAAGGTAGCAGTCAACTGGAAAAATAAACCAGAATACCAAGCAAAATGGGATAGTGCTCCTGAACCATATGATTATATTAACGATGTTCCAAAGCTTGAGATGGCTCCTTTGTCGATGCAACCTGAGAATTTGATGTTTGGAGACGAGGCGGAAGTAGGAGTTGCTATTAAACATGACGGTGACAATCATTATTTCTTTTTTGATTCTGATTATTATGTTAATTCTCAACAAAATGTCTGTGATCTGAAGAATGCCGAACTCAAAGTAACTTTCAAGTCTTCTTTAACTGAAAAAACAGAAATATTTAGGCTGAAAAATCTTAATAATAAACTAGTGGGGTTTTCAATCAGCTAATAAAATTTGCTTGAAACTTTGATCATAAATTATGAATAGAGATTTTACAGAAAAAGAATTTAAGGAGATTCAGACTGAATCTCACCAATTTCATAAAACCTATCAAGAAGTGATGGGTTCTTATGAAGAAAAAGAAAACAAGTTAGATGAACAATCTTTAGGATTATTTAACGTCTTACTGACGAGTATTGGAGTTATTGCAGGATTTGGATTTACTGCTTTGAACAATGTAGTTAACCACTCATTCTTTTTTATTGGAGAGTTCTTACTTTTATCTTTAATTGTCATTGGACTATATACCCTATTTACTTACAACAAATCTAAAGTTGGAGAATATCAAAAAATGGGAGAGCAATGGCACTCCTTGCTTAATCCCAGGCTCTTATTATACAAAGACTTCTTAACACTAAAGATTACTAAGAAAGAATTATTTAAAAAACTAAACGAAGACGATAAGAAAGTTCTAAATTTTCAGCCAGTTTCTCCAAAACATTTTGGATTAGATAAATACTTCTTAAGGGCTCTCGTCCTCTTAACTATTGGCTCAATATTTTTACTTGGTTCATTTATTGATTTTCATCCCAAGAGAAAAGGTTCAAATTGGCAGAACTTTCACAGACCTTATTCACATGAAGAAAACTATCAACACCCATATGTTCCTTTAAGGCATTAAGTTGTAAAATTAGATTTGGAGTAACTAAGTCTCGTAAGTTCGAGCAAAGTACGGTTACCAGCTCCAAAGAATATGGTACCCTTATTGACTCCACAGACCTAAGACGATAATATTTGTATGAATGCACCTATACCTGCTCCGATTTTTCTTGGTTATTAGTTGGTTCGTCAGTAGTGTCACCACACTTCTTTTCGCCGTGAACATGCAAAATGTGAAATACCAAGGCAAAGGGTTCGAATCTCTCATGAGAACCACACTCAAGGACACTTTCGTTTCCTACAGCATGTTTAGCGCAACGCCGTCTCTTATCGGTAACATCGCCACCTCACTAGCCAAGGGGGACGCCCGACCAGTGCTTTTGGATAGATTCTTCTCTCGTTTTCGTTCACCTCTCTACGGCTACGGTGAGAAAATAGTTGAGGAAGCGGACAACAGAGATATTGATTGGAAATTACTCGCGGGGATTGCATTTCAGGAGTCCAATTTATGCTCCAAAATTCCAAAGGATTCATTTAACTGTTGGGGCTGGGCGATATATACCGGACAAAACTCAGGTGCTGCTTTTCGAAATCTCGACGATGCGATTGAGAAAATTACCTTAGGACTAAAAAATAACTACTACGAAAAAGGTCTTGATACTCCTTCAAAAATCATGGCTAAATACACTCCTAGTAGCAACGGCTCTTGGGCTGAGGGAGTGCAATACGCTTTCGACCTCATAGAAAATTAGTTCTTCACCTATCATTAATCATTACTCTTGACCCCTGTGTTAAACTTTAAAAGTTGCGTTTTTTGGGGACTCCCAAAGAACCAAACCACTTTTTAGGGAAAGCGGTTTTAACTTCGGCTTTTAGCCGGATTATGAATATATATCGGACAGCGGTGACAATCCGGCTGGCTAGGATATTAGGGAAATGCCTAACCACCGGAATTATATTTTTTGGTCTTATATTGTTTAGCCCCAACCAGGCAAACAGTTATCCTGCATTCAAAACTGCTCCTGCTATTCTGGAAGATAATTCTATTTCTACGCAAAACTTAACAACAACCAGTATTACTTCAGAGGAGGTTCCGGAGGAGGTATTGGGGCTACAAAGTTACCTGGAATCCAAACGATCGCCCTTAGCTAAGAACAGCGTTGATTTTTACTTAGCAGCGGCGGAATTTGACATCGATCCGTATCTTTTACCTGCCATCAGTGGTATTGAGTCTAGCTTCGGACAGGCATTGATTCCAGGTTCCTACAACCCGTTTGGGTGGAACGGGGGTAAGTCTCACTTCAGCAATTTCCGGGAAGCGATCTATACTGTAGCCAGCACTTTAAGGAAAAAATATGTTCCATCTGGCGCTATCTCAGCCGAAAAGATAGGGCGCACTTACGCTTCTAGCTGGCCCACCTGGATACCCAAAGTCCAAAATCTGAAAAAAGCAATCGAATCTTCAGTTAACTAACTTTCTCAAAAATCGTGGTAGAATACACTTAATGAACCTGGCTATCACTTCTTCCATACTAGCGGGAAAATTAATTTCAAAACTTACCAAACTCGGCGGTAACGGCGGTACAGCCTTGCCCGGACTAGTGTCTACGCGCTTAAATCCAAAACTGTTAAGTTATTTTTCAAAGCAAATAACAAAAAGTAGTGTGCTCATAACCGGCACTAATGGTAAAACAACCACTAGCCGTACTTTAGGAACTATTTTGGCTACAAACCAAATGAGCTATGTTCACAATCGAGCTGGGTCAAATCTGCTGCGTGGTATCACTACGGCTTTTCTTGAGAAGTCTAACTGGGACGGGAAAGTAAATAATGATTATGGAATCTTTGAGGTCGATGAGTTTGTCTTACCACAGGCCCTGGAACAAATAAAAACTAAGGTAGTAGTCATCAATAATCTTTTTCGAGATCAGCTTGACCGTTACGGCGAGATTGAAACCGTCTGGTCTCGTTGGGACAAGTCTGTGAGACAAGTGGATAAAGAAACTTTTCTGGTTCTCAATGCTGACGACCCAAATGTGTCTTTTCTTGGTAAAAATACTCGGGCAAAAGTCCTTTATTATGGAATAGAGGACCCAACGCAGGGCTCAACCTTAACACCTGATGTGTTGGACGCCCAAAAGTGCCGAGAGTGCGGGACAGAACTGGATTTTGAAGTTTTTTACGCTTCTCATATGGGAGTGTACCAATGCCCAAAGTGCCATCTAATGCGACCGCATCCACATGTAAGCGCTAGTAATATCAAAATTAGTGGTGTAGACAAAGTGAGTTTTGACTTAAGCCTTGGAGAAAACACCATTAGTTTAAGCCTTCCCCTCGGAGGAATCTTCAATATTTACAACATACTTGCTGCAGTTACTGTAGCTGCCTCGCTAGGTCTAGACCTAAAAGCGATATCTTTGGGATTATCCAAAGTCCAACCTGTTTTTGGTCGAGGTGAGAAATTACAAATAGATAACAAAAATCTCTACATTGCCCTTGTTAAAAACCCATCAGGATTCAATGAAGTGCTAAAGCTACTCTCTTATGAACCTAAAAAGAAGCATTTACTAATAATCATCAACGACCTCATCGCCGATGGTAGAGATGTCTCCTGGCTTTGGGATGTGGATTTTGAAAAACTTAAAGATACCACTCTTAACGTCACTCTTAGTGGTTTGCGAGCAGCTGATCTGGCCTTAAGACTAAAATACGCCCACCTTGATAGTCGGATAGTAAGTCCGGTACAAACCAATATTGCTGAAGCCCTGAGAACCAGCCTAGAAAAACTAAAATCAGGTGAGACTCTTTATGTCCTTCCGACTTATACAGCAATGTTACAGCTCCGTAAAGAACTAGAGTCCAAGGGATTGAAAAATTTTTCGCTAGACTAGTATGAATTTACGAATTGGTTACATGTACGGAAAAACAATGAATATCTACGGCGACCGGGGAAATATTTTGACTCTGGTCAACCGTTGTCGATGGAGAGACATTCAAATTGAAGTCATCAATATCGAGGTGGGGGATAAACTAACGGCAGGGGAGATAGATTTATTTTTTTGGGGTGGAGGGCAAGACAGAGAACAAATCCTGGCTTCAAGTGATCTAAAGGGGGACAAAGCAAAAATCCTTCGTGAAAGTATCGAGGATGGCGCGGCTCTACTTGCTATTTGTGGGGGTTATCAGTTACTCGGTAAATACTACAAACCCTCACAGGGTACGGAGCTAGACGGTGTCGGGATATTTGATGCTCACACTATCGGAAGTAATAAGCGGATGATTGGTAACTTGGTGGTAGAAACTGACAGACTTTCGGGAAAGCTAGAAACCCTCGTCGGTTTCGAAAATCACAGTGGCAAAACCCACCTCGGAAAAACTGCTCAGTCTCTAGGAAATGTCTTGATAGGGTTCGGAAATAACAGTGAGGATCGAACTGAAGGCTGTATCTACAAAAACGCGATTGGTTGCTACCTTCACGGCCCTGCTTTGCCCAAAAACCCAATGTTAGCTGATTTTTTGATCCTAAAAGGACTTCAGCACAAGGATAGAGCCATAACCAAACTAAAACCCCTAGATGATACTCTCGAACTCCAAACCCACCTTTCCATTCTGGAGCGTATCAAAAACCAACGCTAAATTATCTTTCCACCTTTCAGGTGCGAACGTATAAGTCACTCTAACAACTGATGCTCAAGGAGTTCTAGATTTTTTGCGGATGGTATTTGATCTTCAACAAACGCGCGATACTTTTCAATCCCACCTACAAGTCCCAAAATCTCATCTCTTACAACACTAGTACTTGCAGTTGATAGATATTCTGTGTAAGAGGACCATCTGTAGTCCTCTGGCCTTTTAACCAAGCCTGCAACTACAGGGTTAATATGGATATAACGACACACATGCAGAAACTGCTCGTCAGTTTCAATCGAGGCTGCTTTAAAAACTCCCTGAAACAGGGCTCCCACATTGTCATATTTCTTATTGAAATACTTTGTGTAACTATTAGAAAGTTTGCTGATAAAGGCCGCAATGCCGTTTTCTTTTTCCTGTTTAAGAAGGAAGTGAAAATGATTAGGCATCGAGCAATAGGCAATTATCTGTACATGTTTCTGAGATGAGGAAAGGACAGCCTGTTGGATACGCGACTTTGCAAAATCGGAAAATCTCACCTTTATATCTGAAAGTTGATAGTAAAGAAAAGTTTGCTGAAACCTTCTAAAATCTCGGTCCTGTAGAAAGATACTCCGCTTATTGTTTCCGCGGTTAAAAACATGGTAGTAATGATCATTAACTAGACTAATGGCTCTTCCTGGCATACAAATTTCAACCTTCACCTGAAAGGTGCGAACCTAGATATGTGGTTATATACATGTGTTTAATATATAATAGCACTCTGGTAAAATGTACTTCAGCGCGCGGATGTGGCGGAATTGGTATACGCGTACGGTTTAGGACCGTATGGAGAAATCCATGGAGGTTCAAGTCCTCTCATCCGCACCAAAGAGAACTTTTTAGATTCAATCGGAACTGAAATGACGAGAATTTGATATCGGTCATCTCTTTTCTCCAGCGTCACCCAAGCTTTTTGACAAAACCACTCTGATGTGGTATTATTTTAGACACTAAACCGCCCTGTGAGGTCGCGAGACATTTGCAGGGCTTTATTTTTGGCTAAAATTTCATATAATTAGGCAGTGAAACAAAAATGTATCATCCTAATAGACGGAAGTAACTTCTATTATAAACTTAGAGATTTAAACCTTCATAATCTTTTATCGTTTGACTTTACAAAATTTTCTAGTCACATCGCCAGATCAAAGAATGTTGTTTCTGCTTGTTACTATATTGGCCGGATCAAACAGGACGGATCAGAGAAAACAGGAAAGCTTTTTAATTCCCAGCAAAAACTGTTAGGAAGCTTAAGGAAACATAAAATTCTATACCAATTTGGATACTTACTAAAAAGTGACGGTATATATCACGAAAAGGGAGTTGACGTACAAATCGCAGTAGATATGTTGGTAGCAGCCTATGAAAACCTTGCTGATAGAATTATTCTTGTTTCCTCTGATACAGATTTAGCTCCCGCAATTAAAAAGGCTAAGGAAAAGAGAAAGATTGTAGAGTATATCGGATTCTCCCATAACCCAAGTGTAGCTATGGTTAGTTTTTGTTCAGAGTCAACTCTTCTTAAAAAAGAAGATATTGAACAGTTTATTACTAAATCTTAGACCCAAAGACCCAAGCACCTGTTTACCCACAACAAGGCTAACCCAGATAAGTTAGTCTAACTTTGATCTTACTTGACTTTAGACTATACTAAAATCGTGGCAACGATACTTAATAATCCAGATATGAGTGTGTATCCTAAAGATAGTTGGATGAGTTCAAAAGTGGAAGTTAGAGAGTCGAGTATTGGGAAAGGTATGTTCGCTAAGAAACCAATAAAGTCCGGAGAAGCCGTTGTGGTTTTTGGAGGATCTAGTTGTAATACCCAAGAGGCTAAGGAGTGGGAGAAAAAAGGAAAATTGGTTATGCAGTGGGATGATGATCTGTGGACTTACGAGGACCCTGGCAACGAGGATACTTATTTTATTAATCATTCTTGTGATGGCAACGTCTGGATGGAAGGCATTTCAACATTAGTAGCTCGATGTAATATTGTTCAAGGTGATGAGATAACTGCTGATTATACGTTGTGGGAAGCGAATGAAGATTATGTTACGCCTTGGGATTGCCATTGTGGTTCTCCGCTTTGTAGACATAAAATTACAGGTCAGGATTATAAATTACCTGAGCTTCAGGAAAGATATAACGGACACTTTTCAAAACTTATTAATAAAAGAATTGGGAATCTAAATGGTTAAATAGGTCCGACGTTATGAAAACCAAGGATCAAACTTTTTGGTCACATGATGAAGTAGAGAGATATGGCTTTCAAATCCTCCAATTCGAGCTTGTACCAGACTAATTTTAATACTGTGGTGCTTAGGAGTGGTATTGCAATTTTCTTTTTGATCCTTTAAATTGGTAGTAACCAGACACTAATACAGGAGGTACTGCCTATGAATACCGAACTCCCTACATTTGGAACAAACCCTGAAAACAAATCTTCTTTCTCTGGATCTTTTCTTCTCCCAATTATTCTTTTGGTCGTACTTATTGGTGGGGCTGCCGCGTGGTTTTATTTCAAGCCTTTAGAACAATCACTAAACACCTCCAGCCCGATAAGTACTGATAGTAACTCTAGAACTGACTCAGTAATCATTGGTGTCAAATCTGCGCCACTTGGTTTTTACGGCCAGGAAAAAGTCCAGTATGAGTCGCCCACTTTTAACTTCAATTCTAATATCTTCGAAGGTCTGACTACTTTCACCAAGGATCTAAAATTTGCGTCTCGGCAGCTGGTCGAATCGTGGGACAATCCCTCTGACACAGTCTGGCGTCTCAGATTACGTAAAGGGATAAAGTTTCACAATGGAGCTGATTTTAGCGCTGAAGATGCCAAGTTCAGCATTGATTTTGGTAAAAAGTACGTCGTTCAGGACGACTTGGCCCAGGTCAAAGAGGTTAGAATCGTGGATCCCTTTACTATTGAGGTCGAAACCCAAGGACCAGCCCCACTTCTGCTAAACAATCTTATCAACGTCTTTGTCGTTAATAAAAAGTACGCTGAGGCAAACGGGGGCATAAAATCGAAGGTTGATCCAGAAAGTCAGGAAATAAGCTACTTCATCGATTTTCCAAACCCTGTTGGAACAGGACCTTACACCTACGTATCGCAATCAGACAACGAGTACAAGATTACTGCTAACGAAAATTACTACCTAGGGCCGCCAAAGATAAAAAATGTTTCCTACAGAGTAGTTGAGGACGATAACGAGCGTGCTGAGGCGATATTGTCCGGTAAGGTAGACCTAATCGAAGACGTACCGTCTGCTAGACGGGCTGATTTGGTGGGGAGTAAGGACTTGGAAGTCAAGGGAGTACCATCACTTCGAGTCATCTACTTAGGCATGGACACAAGTAGTGCCAAAACAAAGTACTCAACTTCTCCTACCAATCCATTCAAAAAATTAGCCGTAAGGCAGGCGATCTACAAAGCCATTGATGAAACAGAAATTATATCTCAGGTAATGGGTGGTCACGCTTACGATGCGACTCAACCAGCCACCTCGGTCAATTTCGGTTTTAACCCAAATTTGAAAAGACCGGCCTACAACATTGCGGAAGCCAAGGAGCTACTGTCTTCAGCTGGTTATCCAAATGGCTTTGACATCGTTTTGGATGTACCGAATAACCGTTATCAGAATGACGCCGCGATCGGTCAGAGAGTTGTTGAGCAATTAGCCAAGGTAGGCATTAAGGCGACTCTTAACGCCCAACCTAAGGAAGATTTTTTCCCGAAGATCCTCGATAATAAAGATACCTCATTTTACCTCCTCGGTTGGTCTCAGGAAAATGGTGACGCCGGCGGAGCCTACGGAACATTGATCCACACCACAGATGAAGACGCTGGCTACGGAAGCTTTAACATCGGGGGTTATAGTAACAAATCGGTTGACAAGCTAATTGAGAGCTCCGACAACACAGTGGATTCGGTGGGGCGTCTAAAGATACTTCAAGATCTTGCCTCCACCACGATGGCCGATGTTCCCATCATCCCATTACATCAGCAAGAGGACTCGTTTGCGATAAGTAAAAGATTTAACTGGACACCCCGACGCGATAACGGCATAAGAGCATTTGAAATTACCCTTAAATAATTGATATATCTAATGAGACGACGGCCTTACGTTATGTAGGGCTTTGTCTTTTTTTATGTTAAAGTTATATTAATGCCTAACCTGCCTACACCTCATCGATTAGGTCTTAGACTTAAATTCACAATCCTAATAACAATCCTGTTAGTAGCTGTATTTGCGCTTCAGTCCTACCTTCTATTCACCAATAATCTAAACGACTCGAGAGTTAGTCTAACCAACGAAGTCAAAACCTACACGGCATTGTCTACATTGCCAATTGGCACAAGTTTTGATCAGTATTATGAGCAAGGCCATTTTAGATTCGGGGAGATTGTCCAGTCAATTTTAGATTCCTCAAACAAAACCATAACCAACCTATCTGTTTTTAACACTAACGGCGACCTACTCTTTGATAGTAAGCAGCTCTACCGAGATGAGAGAGACAATGTGGCTTATAGCCCTACTAAACCCCAAATCGGTTTTGCTAAAAACGAACTTCTCACCTATATCCAGCGTATCGACCCAACTCAGATTAACTCAACCAAACAAAAAAATGAGATTACAACTATTATTTACCCGTTTCTAGATTCCTACAACAAGCATCAATACTCCATAACTTACACTATTTCCTACGAACGTATTTACAAAAACCTCTACTCTGATATCCAAGACCGTTTAGTCATCGCTATTATATCTATCATAATGGCTTCGGTTTTGATTATTTTCTTTGTTAACATCTCAACTCTCAAACCTATTAAGCAACTTGCCCAAGGCGCTCAATGGATAGAGGGGGGCGTCCTAGACCACCCAATTACTCTCAATACCAACGACGAAATTGAGGACCTTGCCTTTTCGGTAAACAGAATGGCCCAGACACTTCTTACCTCGCAAAAAATTCTTCTATCCGACAAAAACATTATTTCTGCCGAAAGAAACAAGCTGGCAGTAGCTTTAGCCAGTATCGCTGACGGAGTAATAGGGGTGGATATGGAACGACGAATAGTGATATTTAACAGAGCGGCCGAAGAAATGACTGGCTATAATTCGGAAGAAGTATTAAACAAAAAGATAGAAGAAGTTTTGATCTTATCCGAAAAGGAAAACCCCGTGACTCCTGACATCTACTGCCCTATAAGGGTCGATGCTTTTGAGGGCGTTGTGTACAACAATGATGATATTAAACTCAAAGGTAATAACAAGGAATCCGTTGTAAACATTACCTCCGGAAAGATAAAAGAGGCTTTAGAAGTTAATCTAGGTTGCCTACTCACTCTTCATGACGTAACCAAGGAAAAACAGTTGGAGGAAATGAAATTAGATTTCGTGTCTATGGCTGCCCATGAGTTAAGAACGCCCCTCACATCTATCCGAGGTTATCTGTCGGTGTATCTAGAAGACTATGGCAAAGGTCTTAATGAAGAGCAAAAAATGTTTCTTAACAGAATGTATATTTCTACTCAACAGCTTGTCTCACTTGTCGAAAATCTGCTGGGAGTAAGTAAGATTGAGAGGGGAGTGTTCAAAGTGGATCCTGGGCCCTTGGATTGGGTCAAATCTGTCAGACAAATAGTGGCTGACTTCAAAAACCGAGCTGACGAGAAAAAAATTAGTCTTAATTTCATTGAACCCACCCAAAAACTCCCAATGGTAAAAGCTGACGGCTTAAGGATCAACGAGGTTCTAAGCAATCTTTTGTCCAACGCCATTGCTTACACCGAGAGCGGCGGTAAAGTAGACGTTTGGTCAGAATTAGGCGATAACTCGGTGGTTACCCATGTCAAAGACACAGGTCACGGAATTCCTAAGGAAGCCATGCCCAAGCTTTTTACCAAATTCTTCAGGGTGTGGGGTAAACTAGAAATGGGCTCCAAAGGCACAGGACTAGGGCTGTATATTTCAAAATCAATAGTTGAAGCCCACGGTGGAAAAATCTGGGTAGTTTCAGAATTGGGAAAAGGTTCGACTTTTAGTTTTTCCCTACCAATTAACCCTACAAATCCAAATCCAGCACCAAAAACCGTATGAAAAGAAAAAAGTCAGTGGTACTACTTATCGAAGATGAGCTTTTTATACGAGAGCTTTACCAAAATAGGCTTCAAAAATCCGGTTTCAGCGTGCTAGTCGCGTCTGATGGTATGGAAGGTTTCAATTTAGCAAGCAAAAATCCCGATATTATCCTGCTAGATATAATGCTTCCCAAAATGAATGGTATGGAAGTCTTGGCTAAGCTAAAGGAGAACTCTCAAACAAGCGGCATCCCCATTGTAATGTTAACAAACCTCGGTCAGGAGAGTATTATAAAAGAAGCTTTCAAAAAAGGTTGTTTAGGATATATAATGAAAATGAGGGTGACTCCTTCTGAGTTATCCCAAAGGGTTGAAGAATTCCTGGCAAATCCTACTCAAAAAATGGATGTTGCCAAGATTGATCTAGATTGAGGAGGCCTATGAGCAAACGATTACTATTAGTCGAAGATGATTTTTTTATTCGGGACCTTTATAAAAGACAGCTAGAAGGCGCTGGGATAACAGTTGACGTGGCCGGAACAGGTCAAGAAGGCTTAGATGCTATAAAAAAGGGCACTTACGACCTGGTACTTTTGGATATAATGTTACCTGGCATTGATGGTATGGCCGTCCTGAGAGAAGTTAAGTCTAATGAAGCAACTAAGAATACTAGAATAGTCCTTTTAACCAATATGGGTCAGGACGACGTTATTAAAGACTCTTTTAAAGTAGGCGCTGAAGGCTACCTTATCAAGTCAACTTTTACCCCTAAGGAAGTGGTAAGAGAAGTTCAGACCTTTCTGGATAAATCTCCGGGAAGTTCTACGCAATCATCCGACCCCAATAAACCAACCACAGATCAAACTAGTGAAACTAGTTAATTCTTAACTGAGCGTCTCTTTATCTTTAGTTGAGCTACTGATTTTTCGATCACTCCTAACGTGAGCGCGTATTCTTCATCGGATAATTTGTGCTGAAGGGCTTGGACGGCCCGTTCATGAGCGGCTTGGATCAAATCTTCATCAATCTCTTCAGGAGATTTAGCAAGATCTGTCAGCACAGTTAGATCGCCATCGTGCATATTTACAAACCCCTCGCCTATAGCTAAGACTATGATGTCGTCTCCATACTCTATACTAAGTTCCCCCGGAACAATTTTTGCCATCAGATCAGCGTGGTGGGGTAATATGCCTATTCTACCCAAGGAAGTACTTATTGAAACGTACTGCACTGAATCATCAAAAATAATCTTCTCGGGCGTTATTATACGACAATCAAACTGCGCCATAGACTAACCAGAAACCTCCTCAATAGTACCTTTCATGTAGAATAGTTGCTCCGATTTATCATCATGGAGACCCTCAAGTATTTCCTTAAAACCTTTAACCGTATCCTTGATCGAAACGTATCGACCCTCTCGTCCCGTAAACTGCTCGCCTACAAAGAAAGGTTGACTTAGGAATTTTTGGATTTTACGTGCACGCGAGACAATCAGTTTATCTTCGTCACTCAGCTCTTCCATACCTAAAATCGCGATGATATCTTGGAGTTCTTTATACCTCTGCAAAACTTTTTGTACGCCCGAGGCAACCAACATATGCTCTTCACCGACTATTTCAGAACTAAGCGCCCTTGAGTTGGAAGAGAGTGGATCAACAGCTGGGTACAGGCCCTGCTCTGCCAAGCTTCTTTCTAAAGCAATAGTCGAGTCAAGGTGAGCAAAAGTGGTTGCAGGAGCCGGGTCAGTGTAGTCATCAGCTGGGACGTAAACTGCTTGAACCGAAGTAATCGAACCTTTTTTAGTGCTAGTAATACGCTCTTGCAAAATTCCCATCTCTGACGACAAAGTCGGTTGATAACCTACCGCGGAAGGAATTCGCCCAAGGAGAGCGGACACTTCTGAGCCAGCTTGAGTAAAACGGAAAATGTTGTCGATGAACAAAAGGACATCCTTACCTTGCTTATCTCGAAAGTATTCAGCCATCGTTAACCCAGACAAGGCTACACGTAATCTAGCTCCCGGTGGCTCATTCATTTGGCCAAAGACCATCGCGGTCTTATCAATTACGCCTGATTCACTCATCTCATGGTAAAGGTCATTGCCCTCGCGAGTCCTTTCACCAACACCAGTAAAAACGGAATAGCCCCCGTGCTCGGAGGCAATGTTACGGATTAGTTCTTGTATCAGAACTGTTTTTCCGACTCCGGCACCACCGAAAAGACCCACCTTACCGCCCCTCACAAAGGGGGCGATCAGATCAATAACTTTAATCCCGGTTTCAAAGATTTCTAGTTTCGTCTCTTGATCCGCAAAAGCTGGTGCAAGGCGGTGTATGGGAAGTCTTTCTTTCACCTCAATGTCTTTCTTACCGTCAATAGTTTCACCAAGAACATTGAAAATACGACCTAACACATTTTCTCCGACAGGAACACTAATTGGCGCTTCCGTGCTAACAGCCTCCATGCCACGACTTAGACCATCGGTAGAGTCCATAGCTACACACCTAACCATCCCGTCACCAAGGTGCTGCTGAGCTTCCAGGACGAGCTTCTGACCCGAAGCCTTTTCAATTACAATAGCGTCGTATATGTGAGGTAAATTTTCCTTATCAAATTCCACATCAACGACTGCACCAATAATTTGTGATATTTTACCTTTTAACATGCATTCCTTTCTAATTAGTTATTCAAGAGCCAGAGCAGCACCACTTATTTCTGACAATTCTCTTGTTATCGTGTCCTGTCTGATTTGGTTATAACCTAACTTCAGATCTTCAACCAGTTCTATAGCGTTATCAGTAGCGTTTTTCATAGCAATCATTCTAGAAGAATGCTCTGAGGCTTTGGTCTCCAGCAAAGCCTGATAGATTTGAGCGTCCAGATAATGATTTAAAAGATAGTCTACGAGCACATCTTTCTCGGGTTCGAGGAAAATTTGCCTTTTCAGCTCCAAACCAGTTAACTCAAGACCCCAAGTTTTTTGGATGGGTAGGATTTTTATAAGCGTTGGAATTTGCTGCAAAACCGAAACAAAATGTGGGTACAACAAGTAAACACTGCTTATTTCTGAATCCAAAAAGAGTTTTCTTAGAACTCTCTGTATTTTAAGCACTTGTGAGAAATCTACCGATTCGTAGTTTTCGAAATCCGCGGAGAGAGTACGTGTGCTCCTAACAATGAACTGCCGACCCTTTTTACCCACAGTGTAGTAAGTTAGTTCCTTACGCAAGTCCCAGTCTTGATGAGTGTCCATGGTTGCAATATATCTAAAGATATTCGTGTTCAGACCACCGCATAAGCTTTTGTCAGTAGTCAAGACAAGTATCGCGGTTTTAGCGCTCTCGTTAGGTAAAAGTAGGGAACTGCTGATCTTGTCCCCTGTATTAAGGACCTGATATAAAGATTTATTCAAAGCCTCTATGTACGGCCGTCCTGAGATCGCCTGATTCTGGGCACGGCGCATTTTCGTACCAGCCACCATCTCCATAGCTTTAGTTATTTGGGCTGTATTTTTGACCGATTTTATTCTTCTTCTTAGTTCTTTACTGCTAGCCATTTTCGCTTTAGGATGAATAACCCCGACTCTCTTCAACAACTATTTTTTCTAATTTTTGGGTAAGTGCCTCATCAAGTTCCTTTTTCTCAGCTACCTGGGAAAGTAATTCTTTATGGTTTAGTTTGATATTCCTAATGAAACTCTCTTCAAAATCCTTTATTTTTTCCACTGGGATAGAGTCCAAATATCCCTGCGTTACAGCCCAGAGAATAACAATTTGCTGAGCTAGGGGAAGGGGATTATATGCCACTTGTTTGAGTATTTCGGTGATCCTTTTGCCTCTCTCAATTTGGTCCTTAGTGGATGCGTCAAGGTCTGAGGAAAACTGGGCAAAAGCGGCCAATTCCCGGAATTGCGCCAAATCGAGCCTGAGTTTACCAGCCACCTGTTTCATGGCTTTTGTCTGAGCACTTGAACCGACTCGGGAAACTGAAAGGCCAACATTAATGGCCGGTCTAACACCTGAGTAAAACAAATCTGATTCCAGATAGATCTGCCCATCAGTAATCGAGATAACATTGGTAGGAATATAAGCAGAGACATCGCCTGCTTGGGTTTCGATAATCGGGAGGGCAGTCATCGAACCACCTCCAAAATCTTTACTAAGCTTGGCAGCCCTCTCTAGTAATCTGGAATGTAAATAAAACACATCGCCTGGGTAAGCTTCGCGTCCAGAAGGTCTTCGAAGTAGTAGGGAGAGTTGGCGATAAGCCCAGGCGTGCTTGGACAGGTCATCGTAAACTATTAGAGCGTCCTTACCTTGGTCCATAAAGTACTCCCCAATAGCCGTACCAGCGTATGGAGCGATATATTGCATAGTAGCGGAGTCTGAGGCAGACGCGACGACTACTATAGTGTGGTCCATAGCCCCCTTTTCCTCAAGTTTAGCAACAATCTGAGCGATCTTCGAAGCCTTTTGGCCTATGGCCACATAGATACATACAACGTCTTCCTGATTAATAATGGTATCCAGCGCAATTGTAGTCTTACCCGTATTCCTGTCACCGATAATAAGTTCCCGTTGACCTCGGCCAATCGGAATCATCGAGTCAAGAGCTTTTATACCTGTTTGTAACGGTTGATTAACACTCTGGCGAGAGATAACCCCTGAAGCCTTACGCTCTACAGGGTAGGTGGCCTCAGCTTTGATTGGCCCTTTTGCGTCAATCGGGTTCCCCAAAGCATCAACAACTCGACCTACCAAACCTCCACCCACTGGTACTGAAAGAATTTTTCCAGTGGTTTTAACCTCGTCGCCTTCCCTGATGTTACGAAAATCCCCTAGGATTACTGCTCCGACGCTATACTGTTCCAAGTTCAAAGCTATACCAAAAATATGATTGGGAAACTCAATCATTTCCGAAAGCCCTACCTCGGACAAACCATCAACCCGAGCAATACCGTCACCAACTTCGACAACAGAACCAACATTTTGTTTTGAACTCGTTTGTTTTAGATCTAATATCTCTGCTTGTATCTGGTTAAGAATATCGTTCATTGTCGCCTTTCTAACCCATCAATTTTTGTTCTTAAACTGGTATCAAAAACCAAGTCGTCAACTTTAATCCTAATCCCACCTAACAAATTTGGGTTAATCACATTTACCACTTTCTCAACGGGTCTAGACTTAGAAATAAGTTTTTTTAAGGTCTCTTGAATATGGGCGTTTACTTCTAAAACTGACTCTAGTCTCATGACTCGACTTTGGACTCTTTTTACCAGAGCAAGATAAAAAGCCTTAAGTATCGTGAACCTCTCAACCTCACCTAATGATTTTAGGGCATTAGATATCGAGACAACTCTGCTTTCTGACAAATTTCCGGCCTTATCCAAAGACATGTCAACTAGTTTATTTGAAATTTTTAACATTTTTGAGCGACTCACCATCAATTTAGCTCTTTCACAGATCTTTCGATTAATTCCTTTTGGTCTTTTTCGGTAATTATTTTTGAGGCTACTTTTTCAAAACTCATGATAACTAACTGAGACACCTTTGCTCTTAATTCACCAAACATTTTTTCTCTTTCAGTCTCGAGCGCTCTTTGGGTTTTTTCAGCTAACCTAGCAGCATCTTTCTGAGCTTTTTCGTGGGCAACTTTAATTATCTGCTGACTGTTTTTGGTTGCTATATCAAGTATCACAGCCGCCTCTAAACCAGCCTGCTTGAGTTTTTCCTCTCGCTCCAAACTAATTTGGTTAAGTCTAGACTCTATTTCCTGAGCGTCTTTAAGACTTTTTTCAATAATGTCTTTTCTTTTCTTAAGAACTCGTAAAATAGGAGCATAGAGAAACTTCCTTAAAATGAAAAGAAGTATTAAGAAATTTATTATCTGGGCAAGTAATAATTCCGGCTTAATCCCAAACTCTTTGAGTATTTCCATATATCTAAAGGAGAAGTGCTGTCCTTATCCAGTAAAGGCAATTACCAACGCATAAATAGCGATAGCCTCAGCAAAAGCCATTCCCAAAAGCATCGGAGGCAGTATTTTATTTGCGGCCTCTGGATTACGACCAATAGAATCCATAGCCTTCATACCAATTAGACCAATAGCTAAGGCAGGTAGCATACCGCCAAGAGCCATACCCACAATAGGTGACAATTCCATAGTTACTCCTTTCTAGAGTATCAAATTATTAATCTAGGCTTCATCGTGCTTTTGCGTAAGCAGGACTATAAACACCAAAGTCAGCATCATAAAAACAGCTGCTTGGACAAAACCAACAATTATTTCTAAAAAATAAAACGGTAAAGGCAATACAAAGGCAAACAAACTCGAGATGGTTGCCAGCACAGCTTCACCTGCAAATATATTACCAAAAAGTCGGAAAGAAAGCGAGACTATTTTGGTAAACTCGGAAAAGAGCTCCAGCAATCCCACAAATAACATGATAGGATTGAAGCTAAACCATTTTTTGATGTACCCAAACAACCCTAAATATTTAATGGCAAAGATATGGGTTCCTACAACGGAGACCAAAGCCAAAGCCAAAGTAGCGTTCAGATCGGAGTTAATTGAGCGAAAGAGCGGTACGAAAGTTTCTTTACCCATCTCCTGACCGTAAAAACCAATCGTTCCAAAGCCGGGAAGTAAACCAATCCAATTGGCCGTAATTATATAAAGGAAAAAAGTCATGAGTATGGGGAGGAGTGTCTTGACCTTGCCATGTGCTAGATCATCTATCAGGTTATAACCTGTTTCGATAACTACTTCAGCCACTCCCTGTAAGTAGGACACGGGCACTAGGGTCATCTTTCGAGTCGAGGCAAAAGCAAATACGATTAGAACAACGCTACTTACCCAGGTCACCAACAAGGTATTGGTAACGGGGATGTCAAATATATGGCCAATTGTTTCAGCGGCTAAAGTAATGTGTCCAGACTGTTCCATTTAGATTAAACATTGTTATTTTAACCTAAATCGGTAGCGAGGTCAATTGGATTTGACTTGGCTTTCCTAAAGGGTTATAGTGCCTCCGAGGCGAGAGCATGAAATTCACACAATCATACTACAGTCTGGAGGAGTGGTTCACAAGTTCAGGCTTGGGACTCACACCGAATTCTCAGAAAACAAGGGTGATTAATGTAGCTGAAGGTAAGCTTGTTGAACTTTGGTTTCCTACCGAACCTTTACCAGATGGCCTTATCTTCGAAGTCTCGCTAGCAGGCAGACCTCCAGAACTACAGCGGGTGTCAAGAACGAGAACACACGAACATAGTGGGGTTTATAGATTTTCTGCTCCTTGCGTAGTCCACATCTTAGTACGATTTGTCGGAAAGCAACTTTCTCACAGCCCAAACTTGCCTGAACCAAGAAATATAACCTACGTAGGCTACTCTCCAGCGCATTTAGAAGCTTCAAAGAGAGCGCTCAGTGAATTGAGGAAAAGCAAAGTGTCAGGCAGACCAGACTACACAGGCAGACGGGACATACCTAAAGCAAGGAGACGAAGATAGCACACCTGGTGTGGTGAGAAGCCAAAGTGTATCTCCACACCTGGTGTGGAATAGGTTTGCACATCTGGAAGATAGTAACCAAGCCCCAAAATGATACTGGGGCTTTCTTAATTTTGATACAATAAAGTTAATGAAGATAAAATTCCTCGGAACAAGTGCTGGGTGGCCTTTACCTCGGCTCGGCTGCAAGTGTGAGTTGTGTAGTTCCTCAAACTCAAAAGATAAGCGGCTCCGCTCATCAGTACTAGTCAACGACTCCGTCTTAATCGACGCTGGACCAGATACTTATCAAAAACTACGCCCTATTGATCCAACGCTTATTAAGCATGTTATTTTGACCCACTACCATGCTGATCATACGCTAGGAATCTGGGACTTAGGTCATATCTATGGAGAAACTGGTAAAACCAAACCTACACTCTACGGTACCGAAACTACTTTTTCAAAGATATCCTCACCCCTTGACCGTCAAGATTTGGTAGAGAAAACCGTAAAGTTTGAAGAGTCTTTAACTTTAGATACAGTAGAGTTTAGTAACTTTGAGGTAACTCACACTAAAGGAACAATAGCCGTGGTCATAAAAGAGGCTAGCAAAAAGTTTATCTATATTCCTGATTTTAAGTCTATCCCAGAAAATAACCTAAAGTATCTAGCCAACACCGATTTGTTAGTCATAGACGGTTCCTCATTGTACAAAAAAGATGAGACAGGAGGGCACGAGTCTATAGAAACTGGTCTTAAACTTGCCTTAGACTCTGGTGCAAAGCAGGTTGGTTTTACTCATCTTGGACACAAGTCGGGTTTACATGCTAAACTAGAAACTTACGTAAAGACCAGTGGGGGAGAAGGGTTCTTTATTCCCTACGACAGTCTGGAAGTAACCTTATGAAAAAATTAACACTTTGCCTAATGCTTATTTCAGCGATCTTTCTAACCGGGTGTAGTCACACTGAGGAAATACAAAATCCCTCGTCCACAGAAACTTCGACCAGTCCAAGTGCAAGTATTGAAAGTATTAAAGGAGGTAATTTGGAAATACCACAGGTACTAAAAGTAAGCCCAGAAATGTTAAAAGACCCCACTCAAGTAACTATAACGCTCGAAAATGATCTGGCTTTTACCACATCACTTTATCCGAAAGCTGCTCCTAAAACCGTTGAAAATTTTCTAAACAAGTTTTCTTCCGGCTATTATAACAACCTGAAATTCCACCGAGTCGAAGACTGGGTTGTCCAGGGCGGGGATCCATTAGGAACTGGGACTGGTGGTGGCGACATACAAACGGAATTAAACAACCTGTCCTTTAAAAAAGGCGCTGTGGGTGTGGCTCGAGCAGGGGATATAAGACAAAGTAACGACAGTCAATTCTTTATCGTCACCACTGACTCAACCTTCCTGGATAAGCAATATACCAATTTCGGACAGGTAACTAAAGGGATGGAAGATGTAGTCAAAATCCAGATAGGGGACAAGATTAAATCTGTCACGATTGAATAATCATGGTACGGTAATACTGTCCCTTCTTTACAAACAACTTTAGAAAGTCAACAATTTGGACCATATCAGCTAAATCTGCGTACTCGCTGTACTGATGAGCATTGTAGTATCCTGAACCAATTGGGACACAGGTGATACCTTTAGCGTTAAAAATAT
>Ga0155428_137_pt1 | contig 21114 bp, 18 predicted proteins | sample RifCSPhighO2_02_FD_106396 | JGI IMG/M metagenome (GOLD analysis project Ga0155428, IMG submission 106396) | Candidatus Woykebacteria bacterium RIFCSPHIGHO2_02_FULL_43_16b
CCCTGATCCCCAGCTCCGCCTTTGTTCACACCATGGGCAATCTCCGGACTTTGATTCACAATACGCGTCACGACGTCAAGCGGTTCGGTGTGTCCTGTGTGCTCATAAACCCTTCGGGCGATTTCCTCCCAGTTAACGTGTGCTCGGGTACTCACCTCACCGCCAATCACTAAAAGCCCATGGCAACCAAAACACTCCACTGCCACCCGACTCTTGGGATCTTGGCGTAAACACTCATCCAGTATAGCATCTGAAACTTGGTCACAAATCTTGTCAGGATGTCCTGAAGTGACACTTTCAACACTGTAAACTCTTGGCGAATAAAACATAAAACCTCCTTTTTTAATAAATGGGCATCAGCAAAACTATTTTTAAAACATAAAAAACTCCTTCCATGGGAAAGAGTTCAAATTTTTGCTGCTTTGACCGCGTCAGCCGTATCCTTCCCATTACTGGGCTAGATGGAGCACCGTACCACAAGGTCGGTTGCTGGGCGGATCAACAAGCTAGTACTTTGACGCTTTCGCGCCACCCTTCCGAAGCTTTAGCGTAGGAGGGTACCCGCCACTCTTGATAAATATTCAATTGTCTATACTGTAAAACAGATGCTAAAAAGTGTCAAGAAGAAAAGACACCCTGACAAATCAAGGTGCCTAACAATTACTGAATACTACGCAATTTCATAAAGCGTTGCAGTGCCCCGCCCAATATTGCAGCAGCGACCAAAAGTTTTAGCCTACCCTTTTGTTGGTCAACGACAGCTACCTACCCACTCTCTATTACGCCGGCCTCCGAGTTAAAAAACATTGTCATTACTAATAAAATGGCCGCCAAAACCAAGAGCCAAAAACTGTCTATTAGTAAGTTCAAAAGGCTGACAAATAGAAGGCACGTCCCACACGTATAAGTAATCAGACTAAGAAATCTCCTTCCCCTTGTCAATCTCCCAAGGAGAAGCAGAAAACAGGTCGTCAAGAACGTAAGAATGGTGAGCGCAACCACAACAGCACGTACGAGATCCCCCAATTGCTCCTCCTTTTGGTCTAAAAATACACTAAAAGGTCCAGTTTATCAAATTTAATCCCATTTTAAAGTTTTGGCAGCAGCGTAGGCAAGGAGAGACCAGAGCGCTTGGCCGAATAAATAAGGCAGGCTATCGATAGGGGAAGAGTGAATATATTGGTTACCCCTGTATATCGTTGGTAAATTTTTCCGCTACTTCAGAGGGTTAAAACGGAGGTTTAGTTCCTCCAAATCGAGTTTACCAACCTGATCAGGCAAATATGGGATCTGGTTATCAGACAAGTTGAGTTTTCTAAGACTAGCGAGTTCACTTACTTGGATAGGGAGATTGTTTATTTTGTTACTGCTTAGATCCAGCACTGACACAGAAGTATTTTTAAGAAAATCTAGAGGTATTTCGGTCAATTCATTATGACTTAGGTACACTTCTTTAAGAAATGGGAGTTTTGTTTCGGCTGCGGAAATAGTCTGTATTTTGTTATTTGATAAATCCAAGATTCTTAAATTACGAAAACCAAATATTTCCTTAGGCGTTTCTTGTAAACCGTTACTATTCAAACGTAAGTGCTCGATATTTAAGGAATTTTTTAGAGTCCATAGTTCAAGCGGTATTTCAGTGGAATTAAAGTCGGTTAAGCCAAAAGTCTTTAACCTAGGTAATGTTTCCGCTTCTGCTAAAAGAGTAGCTAAAGACTTGGTGTCGTCAGAGTCCGTCCCCACTATTTCCAAAAACTCCAAGGAAGTTAACTCCTTAATACTAGGTTCAGCGGGTCTTTTCTCATTCAAATTAAGCACTAGCCGAGTAGTTTTCTCAGGAATATAAATAGTGTCTGAGGAAGCAGTCCTTTGAGTGGAACGATTTAAAGAGAGCACTAAAGAAATTGTCAGGACAAACAGGACAAAAACAAGAACTGTGGATTTTAAAGACTTTAGTATGGTTCTCACTTACTAGATTCCGTGCGAACCATTTTTAGATACCCCAGTAATAAGGACATAACCAAGCCTATGCTAATAACAATAAATCGGTACATATTATCTTCCGCGCCAAAACCGCGAACTATACTATATAAAAGAGTTAAGATACCTCCAAGCAAAAGCCCGTCCGAAATCACATAGATTCGTCCCAGAATTGTCATGCTAGCTGTTAGAACAAGCAGCGAGGCAAGAAGGGTAAGGAGGGACACATTTCGGGCGTAGCTTTTTCGCTGTTTGTCAAACTCAAGTTGTTTTTCAAAAGACTCTTGGGTTTGTTTATCAAGTTCGGCTGATTCGGTTGCAGTAAGCGTGCGCTCAGGATTCAATTTTGCTGAAGTTGGACGCTCTAAAGGATAGCTTGGCTCGGGGTAAAATGCAGCAATGCCCACTCCCACAAAAGCCGCCAGCAATAATCCGATAAATACAACATACGCATATCGAAGGAACATATACATAGTATACCTTCTCACTTATAATTTGGCTATGAGAAAGTTATTTTTAACCTCAGGTGGTCTCCCCAATGAAACACGAGATGCATTTCTGAAACTTTTAGGGAAAAATCCCCAAGATACGCGGGTAGCGTTCATCCCTACCGCTAAAGACCCAGAAGAAGATCAATCCTATGTACAACGGTCTCTCGATCAACTCGATGAACTGGGTTTTGTGTACGAAAGTACCGATCTAAAGGAATACTCCAAAGAAACATTGGGAGAAAAACTCACCCAGTTTGACGTGATCTATGTGAATGGAGGGAACACGTTCTACTTGTTGGATTGGATTCGAAAAAGCGGGTTTGATCAAATTATTGGAGATCTTTTAGATCAGGGGAAAATATATCTTGGAGTAAGTGCAGGCACGATTGTAGCCGGGCCGAACATAGAAACTGCTGGATGGAAAAATTTAGATCGAAACTTTCTTAATCTCACTGATCTTACCGGACTCAATCTCGTTCCCTTCTCCGTCTTTGTTCACTACGAACCAGAGTTCCAAACACTTATTGAGTCTGAGACTACCCGAATTACCTACCCAATGATAGTCCTCACCGACCAACAAGCGGTCTTAGGTGAGGGAACACGTTACAAAATAGTTGGTCCCGGAAATCGCTGGGTACTTAACGATTCTGCAGAAAAATATGCATAAGAAAAGCCCTAGTATTAGCTAGAGCTTGCGGGATGCTCCTCCCAATTGTCATACCATGAACTTAACTCTCCTACCAACACCCAAACCCCGATTCGCAAGTGGGTACCAAAAATCTTTTCCAGTGCCAAACAAATATTAAAAGCAGACGGCTCAACAAGCGAGTCACGCTCAGGGTAACGGTTAGCCGTTACTATCAACAGTACTTGCTGAAGCTGCTTATCAAGCGCCGTCGTAAACCGTCCTTGAATAGTAAGGTCGTCATACCCAAGCGACGCTCTTGTACCTGGCACACCAAGTGCATCACAGACAGCTGAGCTCACATAAGGATAACTCTGCTCAAGCTTCCAAGCACTAAAGGGGCCAGGCTCTGCTGTAATCTGGAGCAACGGCATGTCTCATCTCCTTTGAAACCCAAATCATGGGTTTACAGTTCTATAGGATACCACTAAACCTCTTCTGAGTCAACTTTACTTAAGTACTCGGGCAAAAAAGAAGGAGCGTTTGTTACGCGCCCCCAACAGAACCGCCTCTCGCTACCCTTTCAGCTTCCTTAGGAATGGTGTCTGATCGCCCAAACTTTTCCACAACTCCTCGAGCAACGTCCTTTGTAATTTCCAACCGATGGGAATAACCAAAGAACCAAGCCAGCATCCTCGCTCTGGTTAACTTACTCCCACTAAATACCCCAGTTTTTTCCCTATTTAATGTAAGCAGACGGCTTAGAACTTGGATATTACCAGTCAAATGCCCATTCGTGCTTTCTTCTGGATTAAACCCAAACTCCTTCTTAAAAAGCCACCTGGCAAAACTTACCAAAGATATCGTGCTTACCAGGGCTACTACACCCAGCTTAAAACCAAAGGCAACAGTTGCACGGAAAAGTCTGATAACGCTTCTCATTATTCCCGACCTCCGTTTCCGAGCTGATTGTAGCAGATATGGTATGATTTGGCCATGGAAATCTTAACGACTAAGGGTTGGAAAGACTATGAACTCATTGATACTGGGAATGGTTACCGACTAGAACGATTTGGAAAGTTTGTCCTAGCTCGCCCTGACCCTCAAATAATCTGGAAACCAAGGCTTTCTCAAGACGTTTGGCAAAAAGCTGACGCCACTTTTACCGAGGGTAAGTGGCAGCTGAGAACAGATGTCCCAGAAAAATGGTTACTGAAGTACAAAGGGCTCTCCTTTTGGGCCAAACTCACTCCTTTTAAACACACCGGTGTTTTCCCCGAGCAACACCTCCAATGGGATTGGCTAACCAAAAAAATCGCCCTGAGCAAAAGCGAAACAAAAATCCTCAATTTATTCGCATACACCGGCATTTCCACGCTAGTGGCGGCTTCTCTTGGCGCGGAAGTAACTCATGTTGACTCTTCCCGACCCACTATTGGCTGGGCTAGAGACAATCAGAAAGCTTCAAACCTCGACTCAAAGCCAATTCGCTGGATTTTAGATGACGCTTTAAAATTCGCAACTCGTGAGGTCAAACGGGGTCAGAAATATGATGCCATTATCATGGACCCGCCTAGCTTTGGTCATGGTCCAGAAGGTGAAACTTGGGAATTCAACAACAGTTTTCCTAGGCTAATGGAGATATGTCATCAACTCCTTTCTGATAAACCTTTATTTGTGTTAATCAATACCTACGCTATCTCTTCCTCATGTCTAATGTTGGAAAACGTTTTGAAGGACTTTTTTCCGAAAGGGTTTATAGAAGTAGGTGAGCTTGTTTTAGAAGAAAAGGACTCGGCGAGAAAACTATCAACCGGAATCTTTGGCCGCTGGTCTCCTTAATCAACCAAGATATTGCCGGTCATATAGTCAGCGTGGGCGCTGCAATGATACGGATACAAACCACTTTTAGTAAAGACCAAACTGTAGCTTTCATTGGTTTTTAACAATTTAGAATTTTGGTCTTTATAGTAGTTATGCCCTGGGTGAGGATCGGTATTAATATAGTGTTCTACGACATCCTTATTAACCCAGGTTATCTTAGTCCCCTTACTAATTCGAATATTTTCTGGCTCAAAACTACTATTGAGCAAATCTAGGGTTATTTCTTTTCTGTTAGTTTGGTCTTTGAAATCATCTTGTTTCGAGCGAGTAACGGCAAATTGAAAACTCCCCTGATGGCACGACTTATCAGGCCAACAAGCTTGATATGTAACAGTGTAAGTACCGTCCGGCGCCCCACTATCCATAGCCCTTCTCATACTCAGTTTATTTGAGTCAAGAACTAACTCCCCCTGACCAAATTCCTGAGCTGATCTCTTAATCGAGATCGAGGAGTTTTTCGCCAAGTCAAAGTTGAAGTTTATAACCACGTTAATCACTGGACCAGCAAGGACCGACCCGTGTTCGGGAACACTAGATTCAAAATGGGGAGTTTTCGTAGGGTTATTAAAAACAGCTGTTTCCATGTTTGTTACAGTAGTCTCTGCCTTGTTTAACATGTTTTTTGTGAAATCTGAAGTTAGTAAAAAGGTAAGCACGGGTATTGAGATCACCAAAACCAAAATGATTATTCGCATAGTCAAAATATACCAAAACTGGTGTAGAATTGAAACAATGTCTGCTTTTCTAAGTTGGATAAAAACAAACTGGTTCGTTCTCAGCATTCTTTCTGGGTTAGTTATCATCAGTTACGTTAATACCCTAACCAACCAGTTTGTTTCTGATGATCGCTCGATTGTCTTGGAAGGTCCTAATTGGGGCCTGGAGGATGTGTATAATCGTGCTCACTACTCTCTACGGTTGCTCGTTTATCTTATTACCTACAAACTAGTCGGCCTCAACCCAGTCCTGTATCACATTTCCAATATTCTTTTTCATATTGCCAATGTTGTGCTGGTTTATGAAGTAGTCAAAAAACTTTCCAAGCCCAAAATCGCTTTTTTTACTGCAGCTCTGTTTAGCGTCCACCCCATCCTTAGCGAATCAATCGCCTGGGTCTCTGGTGGAGGATACGCCCAGTACACCTTTTTCTTCCTAATTTCTTTCTTACTCTTTATCAACGCAAAAAATAACTGGAAAATGATTTTAATTTCCACGATTTTTCTCACCCTTTCCATTCTATCTTCAGAAAAAGCCCTTCCTCTTATTCTAGTTTACGTACTCTATGAGATTTGTTACGGCTCAATCATCAAGCGTTGGCGGTATTTAGTTCCTTTTTTGGTAATAGGAATTATTTTTGGCATTTATTTTGTTAGCTTACTCACCAATCGAAGTGTCTCTCTTCAAACGAGCTATTACCAGGAAGGTGGCTACTACAACCCCTTAATTCAGATCCCAACGGCTTTGTCCAAGTATTTGGAGCTAATTTTTTGGCCAATGGACCTAACTCTTTATCAAACAGAACTAAACTTCCCACCCTTGATCTTTGGGATTAGGGCCTTGGTAACTTTGGCCCTATTTGGTTTTATTATTTGGAGTTTTTTCAAGAATAAATCGGTATTTTTCGGGCTAAGTTTTTTCCTAATTACGCTTCTTCCAACTCTTACCCCGTTAAAAATAGCCTCGGTCGTAGCCGAAAGGTATGTCTACCTAGGTTCAATAGGAATCTTCTTTGTTGTGTCTTTTCTCTTATACAAATTATTCAACAAGAAAAAACTTAAGTTTCTGAGCTACGCTATCTTTGGTCTAGCTATTGTTCTACTTTCTTTTCGAACTATGGTACGCAATCTAGACTGGGAAAACGAAGATACCCTGTGGCTATCCGCCGCCAAGACCTCGCCATCAAGTCCGCATAACCATAATAACCTCGCTGATTATTATGCCCGGCATGGGGATTATCAGAACGCAATTAGGGAGCTCCTGATTGCGATTGCGTTAGTCCCAAACTACGCCGACGCTTATCACAATCTAGGCAACACTTATAAACAAATAGGCAATACGGAAGAATCGATCAACAGCTACGAGCAAGCCATTAAATATAACCCAGGTTTGTGGCAGTCTTATCAAAACCTCGGGGCAGTTTATTTTGATTTGAAAAAATTAGATCTGGCAAAAGCCAACTTCTTAAAGGCTCTGGAGATAAATCCTTCTAACCCCCAGATCCAACAGGCCCTACAGATCGTAGAGCAATCAAGGCAGCAGTCATTCTAATCTGGTCCACAAAAGTCTATCCACGAATCAGTTGGGCCCAAACAGGTACAGCGTAACAAGAGCTTCACTGCTTCAAACAGTTAACCTCCTTCGCAACATGACGCACTAAGAGCAGGGAACACCTCTCTTGGCACAAGCTCGGAAACCCGAGTGAGGAAGCCTCTTGTGAAGACAAGGCTGAACTTATTTGTCTACACTTAAAACGCAGATAGACTTCTGTCTACCAAAGTGAGCGCATTTTACCACATTTTGGCCTTTTTGTCAAACCCATAGTTTTTAGATCCCCAAAAAGAGGCTTATGCCAAAGCATTGTAATATTGCTATACTCAAAATGTGAGCAGTGAAAATCTTAAAAATGTTTTAATTACCGGCGCCTCCTCCGGGATTGGTTTTGAACTAGCCAAGCTTTTCGCCAAGGAGAACTATCGCCTGATCTTAGTTTCAGCCAATAAAGAGCGGCTCGAAGTTGCCGGACAAAAACTTAACGACGACTACGAGGTGCATGTTAAAATTATCCCTCAAGACCTAGCCAAACCAAACGCGATAGAAAACATCCTGAAAGAGCTAAATGAAGACCATATCAAGGTTGACGTACTCGTAAATAACGCAGGTATTGGTACTTTTGGCTCGTTTGTTGAGACAAACAAAGATCTGGAACTAACCACCATCCGGGTTAATGTTGAAGCACTCACCCATCTCACCAAAGTAATTCTTCCAGGTATGATTGAGCGAAAGTCGGGGAAAATCTTAAACGTCGCCAGCATCGCCGCGTTCTTCCCCGGTCCACTGATGAGTGTCTATTACGCCACCAAAGCTTACGTGTTGTCCTTTTCCGAAGCTCTTAATGAGGAGTTGCGTGGATCTGGAGTCACAGTTACTACTCTTTGCCCCGGTCCCACCATCACCGAATTCCAGAAAAAAGCTGGTATTGATATGTCTGGCACTGGGTTGTTACTAACTGATGTAAGTTTTGTGGCAAAAAAAGGTTACGAGGGCTTGATAAAAGGCGAACGTGTGGTTGTGCCAGGTTTTTGGAATCAAGTGGTGGTCAATTTGGTTCGTTTTATTCCCCGTTCCTTACTTATCCATGCAGTCAAATCCTGGCACAAATAACCCTCTCTAAACTTAGTTGACACAATATACATCAGCTGTACAATACAAATATATGATTAGAACTCAAATATATCTACCAGAAACTATCCATGAAAGAGCTAAGATAATTGCTAGAACTACGAAACAAAGTTTGGCCAATTTATATCGTGGCTTTATTTCCAATGGTTTAAAGGCATCCAAAAATCGTGATGGAGATTTAACTACCCTGGCTAAACTAAATATCAAAGGCGGGCCAAAAAACCTCTCTAGCAATATAGACAAGTACCTCTATGGTAGCAAAAAGTAAATATTTCCCAGGCCTAAAAGATGAATTTCTCCTAGAAGAGGTCAATCCTGGTGAACCTAGAGAATATATTCTCGACATCCTGGTTGATGCCGATGCCCTAGTTGCACTAGCTAAGTCGGATGATCAAAACCATAAAAGAGCATTTTCTATAAGCGAGACTCTACAGAAAAAAGGTTGTATCTGGTATATCTCACCATTTACCATAGGTGAGGTCGTAACCGTTATCTCTCATAAAGTAAACCAAGCCTCTGCCAGAAAAGTTCTTAAAGAGTTAAATAGACAGGATCTCAATTTATTGACTTTAAAGGACGAGTTTATTCACTTGGCTGACGAGTGGTTTAGTAAGCAGAGCAAAAAAGGAACTTCTTATTTTGATTGTTACAATATGGCTCTTTTGGAGAGATATAATAAACAGCTCAATGCTATTTTTAGCTTTGATGGTGTTTACAAAAGAAACGGTTTTAAGACAGTAGAAGAAATTATTAAGTAACTACATTTTTTGGGATGGCTGAATTATACTAGGTTATGAACGAAAAATCAATACTATGAGACTACGTGCACTCAAAAACATTATGAAAAAAGAAGGCTAGGAAATTTCCTAGCCTAGATTGAGCCGAGTAAGAAGACTCTCCGCTACCCCCACTACTTCCTGTGCCTTCTTCCTAGCAAGGCCTATATAATTTTCCGGGAAATAAAAAAGATTCCTTAAATGCGGTGGTATATTTTCCAAAGCCTTCGCAATGACTTCATCTGTCTCCGATAAGTCCTCTAAAACATTGATTAGAGGTCGACCAGTCCTAGTCGCAGCAGGCACCACCCAACTGTTCAAAAGCTCGTGAGCATCACCTCCGAAACCAGCCATTTGCAAAGCGATGTACAATGGTTCCGCCAAGATTAGGTGCGAACTTGCCTCAAAGTTTCTCTGAGTAGCCTCTACATCAACGCTTATCCTCCCCAAAAAAGGAACCCCAAGTCGATCTCTTCTCAGAAGGGTGTTTAGCTGCTGCATCAGATTCACCAAAATAATGGGGAAATCCCGTGACACCGAACTACCCACCAGATCCCTTTGATGCTCACTAATAAGGGCGTCCAGAACTTTGCCAAACTCGTTCTTGCTTCGAATGAACATTCCCTCAAGTTGCTCAAAGTTGATAGGATTCCTTTTATGAGCCATTGTCGAAGAACCAACTTGCCCCTCTTCAAAAGGCTCCCCAATTTCCGCAATCTCGCTTCGCATGAGGTGACGACAATCTCTCCCGAGTTGACCAAGTGTCGCGATCATCATCAGGCAAGCGTATAAAAAGTAACTCAAGGGTTCGGGCGGTAAGATTTGAGTACTAATGAGCGCCGGCTCTAAGCCAAGTTTTCGCAAGACCCGATCTTCAAAACTCTGGCCTCGACCTGATTTTTCGTTAAACCCAAGGGCAACTTGGGCGTTATAAGCTCCCACAGCGCCTGAAATCTTACCCACCAGCCTAGCAGAAGTTCTTTCCATCTCTTCAAAGTTATAGACAAGCCTACTAAGAATCGTCGCCAACCAAAAACCAACTGTGATCGGAAGGGCGTGCTGACCATGAGTCCGACCAATCTGGAGAGTTGCATAATTCCTTTTCACCAGCGCAACCAGAGTTTTTATGCCATCAGTCAACGCCGGGCGAAGCGCTTGTTGATAAGCTTCTCGGAATTGAAATGCTCTGGCTGTCTCAATAGCGTCATAACTAGTCAGGGGAACATGTACCCACGGCGCAAGCTGCTCACCCACGATTCCTTGGGCGATTCTCACCCAGGCTCGAACATCATGCTTGGTAATAGTCCTTTCGACCTCGTCAACTTCTGTAGTCCGGATATTAAGAAGCGCCTCTATTACTTGTGGCGTCAGACAAGAACTAACCTCAGGGGGTATAACCCCAATCTCACCCAAAACTTGAAGTACTGCTATTTCTACTTGCCCCAAACTTCTATATAAGTTGTCATAACCAAACCAAGGCTGAAGTTGTTTTGGTTGATAACGAGGATTACCCGGCAAAGCCAGGTTTAGGGCTGGGGTGCTTGACATCAGCCATCTCTCCTTCAGTGTATTATGTGAAGGTTGCTTTTATCAGACAAAGTCTGTAAAACAACTGAGGTTGATTTTAGCATATCAAGCAAGTTTCATACTTCTAACACCTAACCTCTAGTGATATATTTAGTTTAATGTCCTTTAAGATCGCCTACTTGAGTATTATTCTACTAACTATCACCCTAACTCTGATCTCTCTTTTGGTATCATTTGGAAAAACACCCAGTCAGTCTCCAACTACTCAGATTACGGAGGAACACTCCTTAGCAACCCAAGGAAGCAAACCTAATCTTAACCCAACTCTACCTCCTCAGAGTAAAGAGATAAACTTTTTCTACGAAAAAATACCTATGAGCAAGTTTCACAGCCCCGATGCCACTTGGTGGGGATATAATCAGACAAAAATTGCCCGCTTTGGGGACTATGTTTTTATGTACGTCATCAACAACCAAGATAATGACAACAAAACCCTTTCTTCACTGCAGATTTACAAAAAGTACAAGGACAACGCTTGGGAAAAAGGCGCTTCTTTCCCTACTTCCCGACCAGGAAATATTCTTCTAGACTCAAATGGTGGCCTACATACATTTGTTTTTGAGCCCACTGATGTGGCAACCAATGACTCTATAGGTAGCCTAAAGCATTATTACTTTCCTAACGCTAAATCCGGAGATATCACTAATTATCAAACAGAAGTGGTTATAGAGGGTGATGGTAGTAATGAAACAGTTAATATCAGGGTAGGTGCGGCAATAAGCCGTGATGACGTAATGACTCTAGGCTTTGGTCTAACCACTTTCAATCCTCTTTACCAAGGACACTCCGAGCATCTTTACTTCAAAAAACCAACTGATTCTAGCTGGAACCACCTCATAGCAGGTGAAAACCTAGGGCACGATTTTTTCTACCCTTTTGTTCTTTCAAGTGGTACTAGTTTCTATCTTTTACCCGTTCAAGACGACTTTGCTGGCCTTGGAAACCCTAATATTTATCAGAAAATAATGCTCCTGGAATATGTTAACAATACTTGGAGAAAGGAAATAATTACTGATCTAACCGCCCATCAATTGGCATCAACTCGGCCTAGACTATTGGAACAAAGTGAGTTGTTTGAAGATCAGAAAGGCAAGTTGCACATTATCTATAAAGAGTTTTTGGATCCGAGTAGTCCTTACCCAGTAAGTAGTTTCAAACACTTAGTTAGAGACGGGGAGCGCTGGAAAACAGATCTAGTGGATACCGATGGGAAAAATATCCAGTGGGTTAGACTTATTGATATAGGAGTGCGGTTGTACTACCTAATAAGCACTCCTAATAGCCTTTTTCTTAAATCCCTTGGCTCTGGCAAAATCATGGAGCTAGATCTTCCAAATCAAGTCCAAAGTATCTATCCCTACCTATCCTCTCCCAAAACTGGTACCAAAGACTCAGAACCTTACATCGATATCCTCGCAATCACCGCCGACAAAAACGAGTACAGTTCCTCAGCTAGCTTTTATTTGAGGATACCTAAATCCGAATTTTCCAAATTGGATTAAATATCAATATAAAAAGGTAACACAAAATATCCTGATAATAGCCATAAATTTGACAAATCAAATTTTTTGTCTTACATTTATTTTAGATACAAGATAACAGGAACTGCTCATGATTAAAATACAGGTTCGATTTTTACTTTTGATCGGACTAATCAGTTTAATACTCTTCAGTTCTAGCCAAGGTGTTTCTGCCTACGGCAGGAATAGTTATTTTGATTGGGGTCCTTATTACGGACAACAAAAGGTCTTGGGTCTTAAAGCTTACGCCCAAGAACCCTTGCCTAATATAGCCCTTCCACAAGGCGTCGTTATTCCTCAACCTAGTATTGCTCCAGACAATTTCTTTTACGGATTTAAAGGCTTTGCAGAAACAATTCAATCTTCTTTTACTTTTGACGCAGTAAGTAAACAAGAGCTCAACCTTAATTTTGCCAACGAACGATTAGCTGAAATTAATTACCTTCTTAGTAAAGGTGAGACTGACGAAGCCAACAAGATTTCCCAACGGTACGCTAGTTTAACCAATCAAATCTCAACCGAAACAAAAACTCTTAAGGAAAGAGGTATCGACGTTGGTCCAATTGTTACTAAGTTGGGGGAGCAAGCAAGTGCTCATGAGATAATTGCCGAGAATCTCGCCACCAACGCTGGTCCTATTACCAGAGAGGTGGTCCAAACTGTCATTGAATCTTCCCAATCCTCCCTCGACAGGACAGCGGATATCTCCGGACAACAACCAATACCCGAAAATCTTTCCCAAAGCCTCCAAGATCTCAAAAAACAAGGTTTACTATCGACTGAGGAATCAAATAAAATCTATTCTCTTAAAACAAGGGAAGAGGTCCGAAACGAACTTAATAGATTAAACGAAGGTGGTTTGTTTCCTGTTTCGGAACTAAAGAATTTGGATCAGCAAATCAGAGACTCCTACCCAGACCATTTCCAAAAGACCTTAGAAAATCTTCGGTACTCCGAACTCAGAGGTTATGAAAATATCCCTACCCCGGATGAGGATACTGTTAAAAAGCTAGAAGACTTCCGAAACAACTACCAGGAAGGCACGCCTCTTCCCCAAGAACTCAAACCTTACGTCGTTTTCAATCGGATTCGAGACCTTACCCAGACCATCAACCTAAGCTCCTTAGATCCCAGCAAAGAGCGAGAACTGGCTACTTTTTATCCTTCATATATTACTCCGAATCCTACTTATAACGCCACGAGAAGTGCCCAAGCCGCGACACCTTCAGCAACCGTTGACCAATCAAACATATCAACCCCACCAGCCGAATCAGCCTCGCCTTATATTTCCGCGCCAGAAGGATTCCTACCCGACAGCCCATTTTATTTCATTAAAAGTATTACTGAAGGGTTTGGGAACATGCCTATCTTTGATATAACTGGACGACTCTCCTCCCAACTGGACAGGGCTGAAGAGCGTCTTAGGGAAGCCAGCGCTCTCCTCACAAGTGGTAAAAACAAATCAGGCCTGATATCTCTCAAAAATTACCAGGAGCAGTTTGAAGATGTTTCCGACCAGATCAAATCCTTACCCGCTTCCCCAGAACAAAGGCTGCTCGCTAACAAGCTGGAGCAGGCTGCTTCAAGACACAATATTTTGTTAGAAAAGTCCGTCTTACCAATCCCTGAAGAGGGTCGAGAAATATTGGGTTCAGCCATAAAAGCAACTCAAAAAGCTTTTGACGCCGCTGCAGACGCGTTAGAAAAACCTGTCGTGCCACCTCTTTTGCTAGACCGTTTGGGAAGTTTGCAACAGCAAGGAATGTTACTAAGCGAAGAAGTTTCCAACGTCATTAATTCTGCCAGTCGAGAAGAAGTCAGAGAAAAAATAAGCGCTTTGGAAGAAAAAGGGGCCATTCCTCCTGCTGACGCCAAAAAGCTAGATGAGAAACAATTTATTCTCTACCCTGATGATTACAACAAACTAATCGAGGCTCGTAAAATCGAAGAGCTCCAAAGACTTCGTCAAGTCCAAACAGATATTGCCCAAACCAGTACTCTCAAACAAAATAAGGACGGCACAGAAGCAAAAGTTACTAACTTACTTAAAGAGATCGACCTATCGGTATTATCTCCTCAAGATATAACAGGAAACCAAACCCTCTTCGACAAATTTAATAGTCTGGTCGCCACTTTTTCGGCCAGCCCCTCTGCCACTCCAAATCAAACTGGTGATAATGCTACAGCTAGTAGTACAGCTTTGTTTAACGTCGGAACGCCTTCAGCTAATGTCACACCGTTTAGCCCCCCGAACACCGGTTTCTTGCCAGATAACACTTTTTATTTCTTAAAGGGGGCTTTGGACACTTTTCGACTCACTACTTCCTTTGGCCCTCAAGCCCAACTTCGAACCAGGTTAAGCCTTGCTCAAGAAAAATTAAACGAGGCTTATGTCTATATTGACCAAGGCGCGGACAAAAAGGCTGCGGACTTATTCCAAAATTACATCACCCAAATGCAAGCTATTAATCTAGAACTCTCTGGCAACAATATCCCTGAAGATGTTCGTCAAGCTTTTTCCAGCGAGCTTGACAGCGCCATTGCCCAGCAAAAGAATTTCCTAGAACGTTTGGCGGTAAGAACAGGTGAGCACACGTCAGGACCTATCGGTGCTGCCATAGTCGAAATCACCAAAGCTCTAGATAAAACAGCAGATTTACGTGAAGAAGATCCAATACCAGCTAACTTGGTAGAAAAGCTAAACAGTATTCCAGGAGATATGGTCCCCAAAGAAACCATTCAGTCTCTGCTCGAATCCCCAAATCGAGAGGACGCTCGCAATAATATCGCTACTCTAAGTGCTATTGGTGCCATCAGCCCAACCGAACTTAAGGCTTTTGATGAAAAAATCTCTGAACTAGATTCAGAGGAGGTAGGGAAACTTGAGCAGATCAAAAAAGTAGCTGACATCGTCAAGTCTCAGGATACAGTAACTGATCTTGAAAAAACCATTTCCAAGAACGAGGATATTGTTAAAAAGCTGGGCGAGTTTCAGCAAAACTTCAAACCAGGTGACGACATCCCCGAAGATCTGCGACCGTACATTCCACTATCCCGGCTTGATGAGCTTCAAAAAACTATTCGTCCTGATCTGATTAGCTTCGGGGATTTCCCTAACCGAAATGATATTATCCTCTCTGTGGCTACACTAAGAGAGGAATTTAGACCCACGAAAGACGATGTTGACAAGATTACTAAATTCAAAAAAGACAACCCCAATCTTTCCCTGCCACCACTCTTAGCCAGACTTGAAGCTTTTGTGCTTAGCTTAGGAGTGAGGGCAGACGCAGGTCCGTGCTATCTCCCCTCGCCACCATTCCCAGCAAACACACCTTGCCCACCCCCAGGCAGTCCAATTCCTGTAGCACCTATAGGTGGGAGTGGCCAAGGAGGTCAAACAAACGTAGGGACACTTACTTATGGTCAAGGACCAAACCCCGTCTCCTATGGCTTCTGTCCAAACGGCTACCACTGGATGTATGACAGCGGGGGTTGGTGTATGAGTAATAATGGTAGTTATAACTCATTTCAGAATTATTCCTATGTTTACAACAACGCCAATAATTATGCCCAAAACTATGGTTTGGGCGCACCAGCTCAAACTTCAAACCAGGGATCACTCAACCGAAATGATTATTCAGGATACCTAGCCAATACAGTTATTAACTCACCTACTTCTTCTTATACTTATCAAGCTGGCTCCTACGGTTCTAGTTCTCCATACACCAGTAACTACTATGGTGGCTCAAGTCCTACTTATAACTACACCAATTCTTCATCATCTACCCCTTATCCCAACTACTCGTCCTATTCTCTCCCCCCTGGTTATCCAGGACCAGCCCTAGTTTCCCCTGGAGTGTGCCCTGAGGGGTATCATTTCATGGGTGATAACGGCGGATGGTGTATGAGTAATGGCGGGGTCAGTACTAACTACAATCAATATCAATCTGTTTCTAATTCTAATGGGACCTCTGTATCCAATTACCCCCCGACTTATTATGGCCCGGCACCATCAACTTACCAAACAGATCAATACGGCTACAGCCAGGCAAATTCTCCCAGACCAATTTACTCAGGCGTGTGTCCAGAAGGTTACCATTGGATGGGTGACAGCGGGGGTTGGTGTATGAGTAATGGTAGCGCAGGATCTCCTGATAACGTTTACGGTGGAGGTGGTTCTACTCAAGTTACACCTTGTACTGGGGCCGAATACTTCCGATCCGGTCTTGGTTGTGTGAAAACTGTCTCTCCCTATGGCTACTGTGACGCCGGCTGGTCCTGGGTCGGAGGCGGTGAGTGTGTCCGAGCCGGAAGCGCTAACCGCGGATACGATAGTGCTTGTGGTGGTAATTATTACCGAAATACTATTGGCGAGCCCTGCAAAGTCCGGACTACATCTGGGACGTCGCCTGGAAGTTGCCCTGCCCCAGAGTACTGGAAGGACGGTACAGATTGTGTCAAACCTTCTTCCCCTTATGGCTACTGTGACGCCAACTGGTACTGGGTTGGGGACTCTTGTGCAAGAGTTGGGAGCGCTTTTGGCGGGTATACGAGCGCTTGTGGTGGGGGATATACAAGAACCTCATCAACTCAGCCCTGCATACCAGGTTCTTCGCCTTACCCAAGTAGCTCCACAAGTCCCACACCAGTTGGTACATGTACGTCCTCTGAGACCTGGCGCGATTACGCCGGCTGTGTGAAGCCTTCCTCCCCTTACGGCTATTGTGAGGCGGGATGGTCATGGGTAGGAGGGGATTGCGCCCGAGTCGGTAGTGCTAATCGAAGCTACGACGCAGCTTGTGGACCAGGGTATTCTAGAAATTCTACTAATGACCCTTGTGTAATCTGGACTACGGGAACCAGTTCCAGCGGGTCTCAGTGTCCTCCTGGTTGGCACTGGATGAGTGACACCGGTGGTTGGTGTATGGCTGACGGGGGTAATAGTGGCCCCCCACCCACTTGGAACAAGCCTATTTGCGCTAACGGTCAAAACTGGAATGGATCTAATTGTAACGGGTGGGGTACTACCTCCAGTCCATCTCCTTCTCCTTCTCCGAGTAGTTCACCCTCACCCTCTCCATCTGCTTCCACAGGTACAACTTACCCAACCTGCCCAGATGGATACCATTATATGGGCGCTAATTACTCCCCCAGTGGCGATTGCATGAGCAATAGTGACAGTTCTGTCTTTTCCTTCTCTAGCCCCTAAACATGGCTAAAAAATCTCTTTTGATATTAACTGTAATACTGGTCGGACTGCTTTTTGCCTACTTTTTTAGAACAGAATTTTCCGATACACCCTTGAAAAAATTAGTACAAGCCCAGTCAAGTAAAGTTGTAATTAAGTACAGTAGCGGCAAATTTAGCCCAACTAGCACTTCCATTAAGCTCGGGCAGATGATGGAGTTCCGAAATACTGGTGAGCAACCTCTCCAAATAGCTTTGGGTAAGCACCCAACTCACGAAGAAGTTGCAGGTTTTGAGGAAACCCTACTAAAACCTGGCAAGAGTTACTTCTTCACCATCTGGAAAAGCGGGATTTACGATTACCACGATCATCTCAACCCTGAGGCAAGTGGTTCTCTGATAGTTAGCGATTAAATATTTTCAAGTAAATATGCTATCATTTTGATATGGACCCCTTGCCCAAATCAGTAAACTTTCACAAAATACTTATCGGAGTACTAATTATTGGTACTCTAGGAACAGGCACATATCTTGTAACCAAGCTTCTCTCTCCATCAGCGCCAGTATCAACAGCCCCGATAACCTTTTCCTATACGCAAGCCCCCTCAGAATTTATTAATGGTAAATTCGGTAGCCTTACAGACTCCTCAGTTATTGTTGATGGCAAAGACTACCCCCTAGGGGAGCCGGTCTCGTTTGGCTGGTACAAGGCAGATCCAGGAGTTATCTTTGACAAAATACTTTTAAGTGAGACCCTCTCCAAGATTGCCTACACACGAGTGGACAAGGAGTTTATTCAACCAGGAGATAGTGTACAAATATTTAATATCGATAATCTTACCCCTTACCCCGAGGCTAAAAAAGCCGGCGTTGTTTCGGTGGTAGTTTTTAAACAAGAACCTAAATAAGTGGCTGGAGCATGAAAAAATACCTTAGCAGAAAAATTTTTAACTTTAAGACGGTACTATTTCTGGTGTTTCTATTTGGAATTCCGTTGTTTATTGCGTCTATTGCTCAGGCTTCACACGCCCCCATACCGACAACTATCGAAGCCTGGACCTGGATAAGTCCGTCACAAATTCAATTGAAAGTCCACGGTCCTGGACCAGGCGAAGGCCAGGAAGGACGATTAGAAGTGTACCCTGCAGTAGCGCCTGGCTCAAACGAACCGGACCTGTACTCAGTAATGCCTGGCGGGATGCAGGGGACGGGTTGCTGGTTTCTCGATCCTCCTCTCACTGGCTATTGTTCATATAATTGGTCGCCTCCCAACGGACCAGGCACTTACTGGTTTCGGGCTGTCGCGATATCCCAAGTTGATAACGCGGTTAGGGAATCCGGCTATTATGCATCCGGGTGTCAAGCGAAAAATGTTACCTTATCTTGGTACAACACCATAGATGTGTACGCCCATACCTGTGCAGCGTCCTGGTCCTATGGTCAACCCACACCCCCACCTACTTCCGGCGGAAATCCTGTCATAACTTGGACAGGTACCGCTAAACCAGGCGAGTGGTACAATTGCGATGATTGTATCTCATATAACATCACTGACAACAGCGGTTTATATTGCTACGGCAATGTTTGGGATAACCCTGACCCAGGTTGCCCTTATCGTATTCCGAGTGGAACCAAAACTTTTGATGTAGGACCCAACCCAGGCACAGTCCAACACCCCAATACCAAAACCTTTTACATCCAGGCTAAGGACGATCAGGGGCACACTAACACTGTAGAGGGCACCTTTCTGCGAGACCGCAACCCTCCTGGTCCAGCGTCTGTCTCAATAAACAACAACGCGACATACGCCAATAATTTACAGGTTACCCTGGCAATCACTTGTATTGATAACGAGAGCGGGTGTGCTTATATGCAGTTTTCCAATGACGGCACCAATTTTTCTCCTCTGGAAGCCTTTATCACGAACAAGAGCTGGACTTTTTCGCCAGGAGACGGGCCAAGAACAGTCTATGCCAGGTTCAAAGACCAAGCACTAAATCAATCAGCAAATTTTAGCGATAGCGTCATCATGGACACCGCATCTCCAAGCATTACCTATAGTCCCGCGATAAGTCGTGATCTAGTCAACAACGTTACGACTTTTCGGTTGACCGCGTCTGATCCGTTGCCAAGTTCTGGGTTGGATGGAAATATGGTTTCCCCTGCCAACAGCCCAAATGACACCAAAGGTTCTTTTGGGGTCTTTTACAAGCTCCCTGGTACTCAATCTTGGGTAGCATTAAGAAACTATAAATTTCAAAACAACGGGACAGGTCCTTTTGTGGCTGTAGATCAAAACACGCCTAATCCAATCGGCTACAACACCCAGACAAACGTAGTGTTTGAAATCCAAATACCGGTTCAAGTCGGGGGTCTTTATGTCGATACTTATTGTGCTAGGATTGCGGATTTCGCGGGCAACACCTCCGCCACCTGGAGTTGTACTCAAGGCGGGGGTGGTAGTGAGGTAATCAACACCTCCTGGGTTCAGGTCTTAGACGGTAATGCTCACTCTAACTACGGCATTGACGCACTACCGGCTCCTGCTGGGGCAAGTCAAGCGTACAATTTCAACAAACGTCTTTCTATAAGCGGCGTCAACCGGACTTGGAACTGCGGTCCGTCTAACTGCGCTGGAAATCCAGGCTCGACTATCATGGAAAATTACTCCTCTGTCACCACACCAGCTAACAGCTACGGTCTTAAGACAGTTCCTTACCCAAGCTATAGCTCTTTATACTCATCACTTTACACTAATGCCCAGGGAGGAGTGGTCAAAGTCGAAAAACTCTCCAATGTTACTGTCGACCAGGCATTTCTAAGCGCCGTTTCTAGTCCAAGTACTGTCTACCATGTCTCTGGGAATGTCACGGTAACAGGGTCTATAAATTTCACTGGGAGTGGCTCTTCACGTAAATCACTTACTATCTTTGTAGACGGCCTCTTGACCTTCAATAGCCCTACTTTAACAGTCGGTGGGGAAAACACCTTGGTTTGGGCTTCTAAAGGCGGTGTTAGTATAAGCAAAAATGTCACTAGTCTTGATGGGGCAATCATCTCTGAAGGAGTGATCAATACCTCGCTAGAAACTGACGGTCTAACCACCACCCCTGCTTTAGTCATCAAAGGTCTGCTTGCTTCAATTCCCCTAAATGGCGGCTCAGCCACGACCGATTATTTAGTTTTCCGCCGTAATCTTGGCTCCTCCGGAAATGCCCTAGGTCCTAGTGAAAAAATTATCTTTGATCCTAAATATTACATTTGGGCTCGAAAAACTTTCGGTCAATCCAATTACAGCTGGTCAGAGGTATCGCCTTGATGAAAAGTACCCAAAAGATAAGCCACAATTCTCTAGCATCTCAATCAGGCCAAATTCTGGTCGGTTTCCTCTTGGTCATGGTCTTAGGGATCACTTTGACGTTATCTTTGATTTCCCAAACTACCCTTGATACCCGGACTACGACCACCACTGAACAATCCTCCCGCGCCTACAACGCCGCCGAAGCAGGGGTAGAAGAAGCGTTAAAGAAGGTCGAATCTGGGGAAATAATCCCCTCGGACATTCCTGTCAGTACTTCCGAGACACCCTTGGGGGATGTAACCTATAAATACAGTGTGGCCAACGTGGGTTCAAGTAACAAAGCCTTTGTTTTTCCCAAACCCTT
>Ga0155428_143_pt1 | contig 18768 bp, 18 predicted proteins | sample RifCSPhighO2_02_FD_106396 | JGI IMG/M metagenome (GOLD analysis project Ga0155428, IMG submission 106396) | Candidatus Woykebacteria bacterium RIFCSPHIGHO2_02_FULL_43_16b
CACTACTTTGCTGCTCTTCATGGTTGCCAAACCTCTCGCTGGAGCGCTTATAACTTATGCTGGCATTGTTTCTGAAGTGAGGAATGTGGAAGAAAACTTGGTTAATCGAGCGAATCGAATACAGGAGGCCAGTAACAAAATAAACAAGCTTACTAGTTTTGAAATTGACCGGATCAAAACGGCTTTGCCTCTAAGCCCCACCCCCTTACCTTATATCGCAACTTTGGAAAAACTAGCCGCAGCTTACCAAGTAAACTTAAACATTATCACTGCCAAAGAACTACCCCTCCAAGAATCTAATTCTAGTTTAAGAGTCCCCAAAGAAGTGATTCTTACAACTAAAATTAACGGGAGTTTTGCCGGAATACAGGGTTTTCTTGCCGACCTGAAAAATACCACCAGGGTAAGTAACTTAGGCCGTCTTATCCTATCTAGTTCTGAAAATGTCTTATCAGCTGAGGCAGACATCTCAGTCTATTACCTAAGGTAGTCTCTTACTTATGGAAAACCAAAAACCAACTCAAAATTTAGTTCTTTCTGGAATACTTAGCTTAGTAGTCCTTATTCTCTTTGTCTTATTGGGACTGTACTTAAGTCTTTCAGACATTGATAAAGGTACGTTTCGAAACCTTTCCGTTAAGGAGATAGAAACAAACATAGACCCAAACGTGGTCTCGAAACTTAAAACAACTATTGACTAGCATAAAAACCGTTGACAACAAGTGAGGGCTTCAATTAAACTGAAAACACATGACTAAACTGCTCTACTTACTACCATCTTTCCTTTTAGTTTCTCTATTTTCCGCCTCAGCTGTAGCATCGGCAGGTACTGCCAAACTAAGCCTCTCCCCCTCGACTGGTGTCAAAAATGTTGGGACCAATTTCGACGTCGAGATACGGGTGAACACAGGAAGCGAGAAGATAAACAGTGCTGCTGGAATACTAACTTACCCTAAAGATTTGGTTGACGTAGAAATTTCTACCCTAAATTCTTTTGCTAACTTCTTTTCCCAAAGAGAAGTCGACGCTATCTCAGGAACCGTCAAAGTGAACGGCGGGGTGAGCGAAGGGATAACAGGAGATAACCTCTTACTAGCAACACTTACCTTGACTCCCAAGAAGGCAGGCAGTGCCAATCTAGCATTTACCAACCAGTCAGTGGTTTATAAAGGTGGTTTGAATGTTTTAGGAACCTCGTCAGGTGGAGTGTATACCCTAAGTGCTACTCCCTCTGGTGGTCTAAGTACCCCAGTGGCTACTGCAAGCAGCACTTCAGCTCTGCCTAAATCTGGGTTTACAGAGTTCACACTAATTCTTGTCCTGCTTTCGCTATCCTCAATAGTGGTCGGTCTTACCTTCAAGAAGTTACTAGCTTAGTTTAAGGCTTTAATTTAGCTCCCGAGCGAAAACTAAAAGTCTTTTCGTCGTTAGTCCTGGCGGAACGCAGGTCATTAAAGTCAGGGTATTGTAAGGCTGTGGATTCACATATTCGATTTGGCTGGGGTCGACTACTTTTTTGTCAAAGACAACATAACGAAACTTATTTTCCCCGTCTCTAGCTGTGATTTCATCACCCACTTCCAAATCTGGTAATCGTGAAAAAATAGTCAGGTAGTTTTTTTTATCAAAAAACTGGGGAAGAACCGAGTGCCCGTACAAAAAAACATTTCCTGCCTCCCCTGGCAAGGCACTCCCTTCGTAATGCGCGATACTTTCTTTTAGAACTGGAAAGTAGACTTGCTCTTTATTCGAATTAACATTGGCCGTTACTTTAACTTCGGTCAAAGATAGGGCTGGTATGGTCAGGTAAAAATTCCTTCTGGGGAGCTTATACTCAGGAATATAGCTTTTAGTACCCGCTACCGTTCCCGATAAATTCCGAGAATTGACCAGCAGGCTTAGATATAAACCCTCTAAGCTAGGATTCTGGTTTTTTGGAGCAAATCCCCACTGAAGATAAACCCAAGAAATATAAATTAGAAGAGAGACCCCAAACCCTACAAACCCGAAAGAGAAAAGTTTCAAAAAGGCCTTCATCAACTCTTCCCTATCGTCCCCAAGATAAAACTATGCAAGGCCAGATCTTGATCCAACCGACCGCTCTTAACTCTGTAATCAAGTTCCAAAAGCCTTCTCAGCAGGCTAATTAGCTCAGACCGACTCCAAAATTTGTCAAAGTCCATGAACTTGCGGAGTTGAAAAGGGCTAAAACCGACCTTACTTTCCTTGTAGCTCAGCAATGATAAAACCTGTTTATTAAGGGAGGGCGCTATTAACTCATAAGGGGTATTTGACTGTTTTAGTAAAGGAAGATTGATATAAACTTGCTTTAAGTTTTTAGTGAAAAAACTATCTAAGAAATTAAATAAGGCCTTCCCACCAGTCGGCCGGAACTCCAGGATTTTCCAAGCACCTTTTAAAGGGATTTTGTCTAATTTCTTGTTATACCAAATCACCAGAGACGCATCCGTTATGTCTTTTAAGTTTTCCAGTATTTCGATTTTAGGATTTTCGACAATTATGGTTTGCACAGCCCCCAAAAAATTTGGTGCTCTCAAAAGCTCTAAGTCATAGTAAGTTAAGCTTTTTCCTTCCACCACCTGACAATCCAAACCTTTCTTGAAACGATCAAGATAAAGTCGGGAGCTGACTTGGTTTTCACCGTGAACAAGAGTTAGCATAGTTTCTAGAATTTATTGGGGAGCGTCTGTAGTTACAACATTCATAAGGGCATCTGAAACATATTTTTGGACTTCACTCCAATCAGCTTTTCGGGGAACAAGAACATAAGCGCCGCCATATTGATCGGGTGGTGGTACCATAATCATGCCTTCTTTAGCACTAGGGTCGAGAACAAAGCTCCTGACATTGTTTAAGTCTATCTCAGATAAAATTTTGTAGACCTGTGGGTAAAGATTGATATCAAAATCAGTCTGTATCGTCTGACCAAAACGGGACACCAAACTCCCTACTTTTAGAGGGTCGGACAGTGTCTGCCAGGTAAGAGCCTTATTTCTTATAGCCACCAGCAATCTTTGCTGTCGTCTCGCTCTAGCAAAGTCACTTCCTTCCCCGTTTGTTCCCGAACGCGACCTTACATATTTAAGGGCAGATCCACCATCCATGTACTGGGTACCTGCTTCAAATTTGATATGCTCATACCGACAAAGATAGCGCTCATCTCCACCGCAAGGATCGTATTCCCGACCCTCAACTGGGTAATTCCAATCCTCAAAACTATTCTCCACATTGACCATGACCCCACCCAAAGTATCAACTATTTTCTTAAACCCCTCGAAATCAATACTCATTCCGTAATGAATCGGAATACCCAAATGTTGGGACACCACTTTTTCGGCTAAGGCCAAACCCCCACCGGGATAATTGGACATATTACCAATGGAGTAAGCTGCATTTATCTTGGCATGTTGCTCTAACACACCGTTCCCCTTAGGGATTTTTACCCATAAATCCCTTGGTAAGGAGACCATTACGGTATCTTTGGTCTTGTGATCCAAGGATAGAACTACCATGGTATCAGAGCGAAAACCGTTCTGAAACTCGGTCCCAGTTTTATCTTTATACGAATATGGCTCATTTAATCTTTTATCCAAACCAAGGAGCAAGACATTTGTCCGACCATCACTCGACTTAAGAGTGGCATCACCTCTAAAAAAGGAGAGGGCGCTTCCAGGGGATTGGAAAATTTGTTTGACCACCATAGTCGTCGGCCAAAAAAGTAGATATAAAGCGTAGAATAGCAAAAACAATCCTGAAATCGCCAACGTAAGTTTGAGATACTTTAGATTGGCAGTGTTAGTCTTTCTTTTTTTGGGATAATTAGAACTTAAATCAACGTAACGCATAGTTTAGTAATTAGTTTTTAGTACGTAGTACGTAGAAAATTTCTACTTACTGCCAACTACGTACTACAAACTCTTATTGTCGTTAGCTATTCTGACTATCTTAGCAAATTGTTCCTCGTTTAGGCTAGCATTACCGACCAAGACACCTTGAAAACCGACGCTCAGGTAAGAACGAACATTGTTTTCTTCCACCGAACCACCATAAAGTAAATCTATATCCCCTAGGATTTCCTTAAAGCTCTCTAAATGCTTCTTTGCTTCTTCACTACCTTGAGGCTTGTCTGTGCCAATTGCCAAGAGGGGCTCGTAGGCAAAATAGATTTTCTCTGTGGGTCCATGGCTTTTGTGATAATCCCTAACCTCCTCTAAGGAACTAAAACAAACAATCGGCGTAATACCCACACGGTCAGCATGACCAACTTTTTTTATTATCATTGTGGTTGTCTCAGCCTGCCCACTTCGTCTTTCGGAGTGTCCCAAGATAACATAGTCTACTAGTCCTTTCAGAGAGTCGACCACTACCTCTCCTGTGTGAGGACCCTTATCCTCACTCGAAATATCTTGAGCGCCTAACCCCACCGAAGTATCTTTTAACAAACCGCGTACAACTGGGATGGAAACAAAATCCGGACAGATAACCACTTTGACAACCGATTCTTCAAGGATATGGCGAATAGTCTTGACCCAAGAAGATGCCTCAGAGATGTTTTTCTCCGCTTTCCAGTTAGCCACGATTAACTTTTCCATTCTAAAGTCTCCAAAGCAGGTAAGCGCTCTTGAGTAAAGAACTCCAGCATTGCCCCACCGCCTAACGAAACATGATCAAATTTATCAAGTAGGCCGTTCTCCACTACAAATTCCAAAGTCTCACCACCCCCTACAACACTAAAAGCCCCTGATTGGGTTATAGCCAACGCCAGCTCCCTAGTCGCACCCGCAAATCGGGAATCCTCACACAAGCCCAAAGGACCATTCCAAACAATACATCTGGCCAGGGCCAACTTTCGTTTAAAAGCGGTAATAGTACCCTGACCTAGATCTAGAATAGGACTCTGGGAGGCGTAGGATTCTTGGCGTACATTGATAAACTTCTCCCCTTGCTTGTCCGCCGTGATCACATCCACAATAGGGACAATTTTATTACTCTGAGGGAGATCTTCTTCAATAAGTTTTCCCCCAACCAAAACGAAATCAGCTAGGCTTACAAAACTTTCAATGGTGGGCATTTTAGTTTCTAACTTTTCTCCACCTATTAAAACAGCGAAGGGTCTTGGGGGATCATTTTTGATCTTGGTTAATACCACGACTTCTTTTTCAAGATTAAACCCAGGATAAGTCTCTAATAGCTTGGGTACACCTACAACAGAGGCGTGAGCCCGATGACTCATTCCAAAAGCCTCAAAAACATATACGTCCGCTAGACTGGCAAGCATTGCCGCGAATTCTGGGTTGTTTTCTTCTTCCCTAGGGTCAAACCTGAGATTTTCCAAAATAACCAACTGATTATTTTCAAGCAAATTACTAATTTCAGCTTTTTGGTAGCTTGCACAAAAGGCCACTTTTTGGTCCAGTAGGGCGCTAAAAATGTCTTTAAAAGGCGCTAAAGAAAGGCTTTGCTCTCTGTTTTCGGGACGGCCCCGATGGGCAATAACAATGACTTTATTGCGTCTTTCTAAGAGAAACTTAAGCGTCGGGAGTATTCTCACCAATCTTGGATGAGACAGATCTGCTAATTCTTTGTCTTTTAAGTCTAGATCCAGCCTAACCAGGACTATTTGAGGGGCTAGGTTAAAATCCTTTAGTGAGCGCATACTCAAGCCAAATGAGGAGATAATTTAGATTGTATCGCTTCCTTGGAGGCAAGTCCTACAATCCGGTCGACTTCTTTACCGTCTTTAATCAGCACCAAGGTGGGGATACTCAAAACCCCGTATTTCATCGCGGTATTATTGTCAGCGTCGACATCTATTTTTTTGATCGTGACTTTCGCCCCTAACTCCTTTTCAATTTCGTCCATGATCGGACTTAAGACATGACAAGGGGTGCACCAATCTGCATAAAATTTCAAAACTTCTATCATTCAAAAACCTCCCACACACTACAATTTACTTACTACGCCAAGTGGGCGTGATCATTCCACGTCACAAAACTCCAAGTATCATTATCGTTCTCTATTATCGTTACTCCCGTACTCTTGTGTTTCAGACGATCCTTGGCCTGAGTGTACAACTGTGGAGTAAGGAGTTGTCCAAAAATTACCACACATGCAATCATACGTACGACATCGCTGTGTGTTACTACCAGAATCTGATCTTTGTCAGACGTCTCTAGCGACCTAAGAAAATCCTCAATTCTTGCTTTGAACTCATAGAATGTCTCTTCCTCATCATGGTGAAACTCGGGGTTATCGAAATTTTTTTTAAATAAGGTCTTAAGCTCTATAAACTGAGGGTTATCCTTTTTGGATCCATCCAGGTCTTCTAATCGTTTTCTCTCACGAAGAAGCTCGTTTAATTCAACCTGAACGTTCTTAGCTACTCCAATAGCTTGGGCCGTTTGGGCCGCTCGAGGGAGATGGCTGGAAACGATGGCACCAATCGGTATCTCTGCAAACCTAGCCGCAACTGCACTTGATTGCTTCACACCTTTTTCGGAGAGAATCGAGTGCTGTGTGTGGCGTTCCCCAACTCCACTTTCCTGCGTCTCCCCATGACGCACAAAGTATATTCTCACCGCTTAATTCTAACATAGAAGCAACAGCCCGAAAAGACGTAGCAGCACCACGAAGAGGTTTGCTACAATGGTGTCTATGTCGCCACTTCTTGATGGTTTGAACGAGATTCAGAAACAGGCTGTTACTACTACTGAAGGGCCGTTGCTTGTATTAAGCGGCCCGGGGTCTGGTAAAACCCGGGTTATTACTTACCGCATCGCCTATCTTATCGAGAAAGGAGTCGCTCCTGAGAGTATCCTTGGTTTAACATTCACCAACAAAGCCAGTAAGGAAATGCGGGAAAGAATCACCAAAGTCATCAAAAATGCGCCCCCTTGGATGGGTACTTTTCACTCAATCTGTGCCCGAATTTTAAGAAAAGAAGGCGTCCACATCGGTATCGGCCCAAACTTCGTCATCTACGACAGTTCTGACTCCGTTGACCTGATTCGGGACATTATCAAAGACTTTGGTTTGGATCCTAAGAAGGTCCCACCCACGTCGGTTGCCTACAACATTTCGGATGCTAAGAATAATCTAATCACTCCCACGGAGTACGCTAAAATTGCTCAAGGCCAGTATCAAGCTACCATTGCACGAGTTTATGAGCAATACCAACAGGCATTAAAAAAGAACCAGGCGTTGGACTTTGACGATTTGATCGGGGAAACTGTCAAGCTGTTCAACAATGCGCCTCACACACTTGAAAAATATCAAAACCAATTTAACTACATCCTAGTTGATGAGTATCAAGACACCAATCACGCTCAGTATATCTTTACCAAATTGTTAGCCCGAAAATATCGCAATCTGTGTGTCGTGGGGGACGCAGCGCAATCGATCTATGCCTTTCGAGGAGCAGATTTTCGAAATATCTTAAACTTTGAAAAAGACTTCCCTGAGGCAAAACTTTTCCATCTCGAACAAAATTATCGTTCCACCAAAACAATCATCGGAGCAGCCACTAAGGTAATCTCCTTAAACCGCTCTCACCCAGTTTTAAATATTTGGACTGAAAACGAAGACGGAGTACCAATAGTCACTTATGAAGCCAGAAACGAGATCGAGGAGGCAAACTTTGTCATCAGGATGATTGAAAAACTTGCTCAAACTTATGATTACCGAGACTTTGCCGTTCTTTATCGCACCAACGCTCAGTCACGGGTCCTCGAGGAAGGGTTCTTAAAGGCAGGTATTCCCTACACTCTGGTTGGCGGGACCAGGTTTTATGACCGCAAAGAGGTCAAAGACGTGCTTTCTTACTTAAGACTTATCCTAAACCCCAATGATTCGGTAAGCCTAAAAAGAGTTATCAATACACCTCCTCGAGGAATAGGACCTGCCAGTCTTAAAGACACCAGTAACCCTAAGGTCACTAATTTCTACAATCTTATGCAAAGTCTCCGAAATAAAAGTGAGCTTTTGAACTCAATGGAAACCATTGATATGGTCATGAGTTCGACTCACTATCTAGACTACCTTAGTGATGGGACGCCCGAGGGGGAAGTTAGAGTCGAAAACGTCAAGGAGCTGCGTTCGGTTGCCGAGCAATTTCCTAAGCTCAATGATTTTTTAGAAAACGTTTCTTTAGTGGAGCAAGAGTACGGCGAGAAAGAGTCTCGGAATCAAGACAGTGCAACTGGGGCGATAACTTTAATGACCCTGCATAGCGCCAAAGGACTCGAGTTCCCGATTGTTTTCATGGTGGGTATGGAAGAAGGTTTGTTTCCACACAGCAGATCCCTACTTGATAACGGGGAGCTGGAGGAAGAAAGGAGGCTTTGTTATGTCGGCATGACCAGAGCCAAAAAGCAGTTATATTTTACCTACACGCAAGAGCGACTTTTCTTTGGCACCCGGACTTCGGGAATAGTCTCCCGATTTCTAACCGACATCCCGGAAGAATTCTTGATCCCCATCAGGGGATAGGCATCAATTTTCAGTTTTCAGTTCTCAATTTACAGTAAATAATTAATGATTCATTGTAACATTGGTAATTGAATGAAAATTAAAAATTGTAAATTGAAAATTACTTAAATGCCTAATTTCTGAATAAACCTGAACAGGGGACCGATGAGGGGAACGTAATATTTTGAAAAAGAGCCGTTCAATTCGATCTCCTGACCCCCAAACCCTTTTTTAAATCGGCTAAAGCCTTCCCAATTTTTGGTTGAAGGGATCCGTGAATCCTTAATACCTTCCAAATCTAGCATTAAGCAGTGCCTTTTTTTAGCCGCCCTGATTATTTCCCAAATAAGGAGACTAGGAGCGTTTAGTTTTTGGCCACTCTCACTCGAAGCAGCATGGTAATAGTAAGCAACCTTGTCATGATAAAAAACCACTGCCCCAGCCTCCAAGGCCGGGCCTTGGGAGGCTAAAAATAAATCGGCTTTTTTAGCGCTGCTAAATATCTCCCAACGCAGACGTAATTCCTTAATAGGCCCAGTCCAAAAGCCCGTCCTTTTCGCAGTTTGCTTATACAAGTTAATAAACTCTTCCAAACCCTCTTCATTATTCATGATTCTTGATTCAAGATTCAATCCTTGGGCTTTCCTGATCGCATACCGGGTCTCTTTTTTCATATTAGCCAAAATTCTATCTTCGCTTTGGGTAAGATCGACGCGAATAGTCCTAGTCGGGGCAAAAGACCAATTATCAAGGTAGTACCCATTGTTTTCTAGAGCTCTAAGGACTTTTTCAGAATCAATCTCAGCATTGGGCTCGATTTTGGCGGCAAAAGCCTTTTGTTTTTTGGCAAGAGTGTCAATTTGCTCCAACAAATACAGATCGTTAAAGCGCGGAATTTTGATAATACTGCCTAGAAAGGGAATTTTCCTTATGTAAGCCTTGGTGTTACCTAAGTCAGCCACTTCCCAACCAATCTTAGCCATATAACTTGCCCACTCGCTAGATTGTCTTAAATCTTCCATATGCAACCAATTTTCAATTTACAATTTTTATTTTTCATTTAATTTTCAATAACTAATATTTTTACCTTTTTTGTTCATTGAATTAATGATGCTTTGAAAAATAAGCGTTAGCTCCTGTGCTTCTTTCCATAAAGTTCTGCTTATCTCTTTATTTACCCCATCACATTGCACCATCATTCTCAACCAGTGTTTTGTTTCCTGAGACTCTTTCTTACAAATAAAGATCTTATTCTTGAAATCCCTCGGTGAGCTCCCGCCATTGGCTTCCATATAATTAGCCCCGATGCTTGTTCCTGATCTTATAAGCTGATTAATTAACGGTCTGGTGATAGAATTCTCAGGTATGAGTTTACAGAACTGTATTATTGCTTCTCCAAATTTTGCAGTTCTTTCTTCTAAGTTGTAATTGTTTGGAATTTGAGTCATTGATTATTCATTGTAAATTGAGAACTGAGAATTGAAAATTAAAGTACCGTTCTAATAACTCTGAGCCAGAACCACCTAACTTTATCTGCAAAAGTAAGAACTCTGTACCAACTCGGTTCAATTACAAGATCGTAAGCTCCTACAAAAGAAACCAGAGTAGGGTTAAACCCTTGTTTAAATCGGGTAAAACCAATCCAAGGGTCATTTTCCGGCGCATCAGGTCCCGCGGCGCCCCACAAATCAAACTTGCTACACCCCAACTGCTTACCTAGCTTTATCGCCCCCCACATCAAGGCATGTGAGGGCATTACCTCGCGCCCTTCGTCTGCCGAAGCCCCGTAGGGATAGTAGAGTGTATTGCCAAATTTAAACAGCATCCAAGCGGCTAAGGTTTTCCCATTAACACTGGCGAGTAAGATTCTAGCCGCCCCTGTAGGCTGCAGGGTTAACCACAGATTACGATAGTATTGATCAGTATGAACGAAGAATTTATTTCTCTTAGCAGTTTGTTTTTGAAGACGGATGAAAGTTTCAATGCCGTGTTGATCATTTTGTTCGCTGACCACAACCTCTTTTCTTTCAGAAAGCCTGATGTTGTAGCGCCACTTTTCATGCATTGAGGAGAGAAGTTCTTCCTCACTTTTGGTCAAATCCAAGTACAAGGTGTGTTTGGCAAAAATTTCCTTTTCACTGACGACCAGACCTTTCGTGCTAAAAACCTTTTCCCATTCACCTAGGCCAGCTGGTATGTTTGGTTCAATTTTTAGGAAGACGCAATTATTTTTCTGGGCTGAGGTCTTTAGTCCTTCAAGGATTTCCCCCAGGGCTTCTGGAGATCCTACCACAGGACCTTTTGGTAAATAGCCAATGAATTTGTCAGTGTAGGGGACTGGATGAGTAGTGTACTGGGCAACGCCGACTAGTGCGTCACGGTCAAATACACCCAGGCGATGGGGAGTATTACCCATGGTTTTTTTAAATTCCCCCCAATCCCAGCTTTGGAGGATATGACCAGAGGGGTTGCATGCAACCAGGTTGTCCCAGTCTTCTTTTTGCTCAGGCCCTACTTCTCGAACGATCAACTAAGCATCCTCCGCAACATCCTGATTCTTTGTTTCGCTTAACTCTTTCTCCAATTCACCAATTTCCTCTTTAAGGTTTCTCTGATCCTCCTTGACCCAAATAGGTATTGGGTCGCCTTCCCTAAGATTAAACAACATACTTAAGAAAGTGGTCGCATAAGCACCTTTGGGCAAGACAAAACTTAGTACCACCCCTTCAGTCAGAACTTTGTATTTTACTTTTTCCGGGAATATCACAACCGGAACTGTGCCTCGTCTAAGCTGAATAAAAGGCATCTCGGTAACTCGTAACTTGGTCTGGTCAATGCCCTCTGACTTAAGTACAGGACCATATACTTCAAGTGCTTCTTTGCTGTCACCAAAAAAAGGAAAAACCTTTGGCAGCCTCTCTCCTTTATTTATTAAATTAGTCAAAGTTTTGTTAAAAACATAGCTAACATAGGCATCATAGTAGAGTTTTGTTAGGTCACTATTCCTCCTTAGAGAGTAAACGAAGTCATTTGGCTCTTCTCTTAAACTCTTGAGAAACCTAAGCTCATGTACGAAGTACATTGGCAGTTTTTGGTACAAAGTATAAATCTTAGCCCAGTCTCGCCAGTTATCCTGCACTTGAACCCTTATCATAGATATGTAAGGCATTTCATATGGCGACGTATTAGCCAAAAATTCTTTCAAGGCCCCTTCGAAATCACCTTGGAGTATTTTCTTTCCTATTACATGAGCCCCTAACCTACGGCCAAAACGCTGAGTACTGTAGAAATTAGGAAATCCTTCTGTCTCTAGTTTTTTTAACCTCTCGGTAAAATCTTTTTCCTCAATACTTTCTTGGCTTCTGACCATGATAGTAAATCTATTTCCATAGAGATTACCAATATGCATAGGGTACCTCTCATAGCTAACGTCTTTTAAGAAGATAGTCCCAACCCTAAGACCTTCTAGCTTTTCTTTTTCAACACCTTCAAATGAAACTCGTTGGGAAGTGATCGCTACCGCGTCTTTCAAACCACCTCGAATAATTCTGTTGTGATAAATTCCAAGATTCCTAGCCAGCTCCATAAGAGCCTCAAGTGTCGCAATACCCTTCTTAACAATGGTAGCGTGGATAAATCTCGCTTGAGGATTGTCGGAAATCTCCCAGCTAGGAGTTTCTTCTATAGTACAGATTTTTTTCTGAGGGGTGACTTCTTCAACAATAAAGTCTTCTGGATAAAGCTTGATGTAGCCATTGGGAAGCGACTCCATCCCTGGAACACTTACACCAATTTTTTCTAAATCTTCGCTACTGAATTGTGGTTCAAACTTAGTGGCAAAATAAGGGTGCTCCTCAAACAATTTGTTAATAGAGCCTTGATTGTTCTGCATTTAACCTATTCTATCATTCTATTCAGATTATGTCTAAGCGGGTTGGGTTCTTGACAATTATCCTATAGTTTGATATAATAGTCCACAACTCAACTGATTCTTTCAAGTAGTTTTAGTTTAAACTAAGCTACTTGAGTACGTTGATAATTTCCTAAAGTAATTTCTCTTCTGCAACACACAGAGAGGCTAAAATTTAGCTTTTGTGCGTGTTGCAAAGAAGGGAGCTTTGTAATACCTGTGTAGTTCTCCCCATTTTACCATCAGAGGTATCATGAATAATCTAGTTACAGTAAAGCACTCTGGCTTGCGTATAGATCTGGTAGCAGCAGATGTGTTCGGGATCTCTAGGTCTGCCGCTCAAAGACTCATTAGAGATTCGAAGATCCTCCTCAACGGAGAGCGCACATTCCCAGCACAAAAGGTCTGGATCGGCGACAAGATTCTCCTGGTAAACAACCAACCCGAACCTATACCCACATCTGACGGTGCGAAGATCCCCGAAAACAAGCTCACCTGGGATCTCACACCTGAGGGGACCAACGGCATCCGTCCGATGAACCACGATCACATTGTGCTCATCGGCCACGCAACTTGCGAGTTGATGGATGGACGGCAACGGGTCGAGGACGCGCATGTTCTCTGGGGTGATGGCGTCCAGTTAGTCCAGGAAATAAAAACAGCGGGGAAGGCCGTCGTACCTAACGTTTACATTTGGTGGGAGGGAAGGCTTCTCCATTTCCCCACTGTCCAGATGAGATGGGAAGTACTCTGCCAACTGCAAGAGACTAGTGTGATCCGGCTGCGGGTTTTCAAAAGTTCATACCAGGGGAAGCCCAGGTATAACTTCCGTATTCGTCCTCCTGTTGCGGGCAAAGCAGCGGATGGACGCTTCACCCTAACTTTAGGCACGCCGGAAGAAGACCTATGTGAACCCATCCATAGCTTTGAAACCCCACGGGGAAAGCTACTAGGATGGGGTAAACTCGGGTCATAGAAAAGGATAAGCAAGCGATGTTTCTTTGAAATAAGGAGCCAAGGGTGACGTGAAAGAGACACCCAGGCGGGGACGCGGCGATCAAAAGTCGTCCCCGCTACTCACTTAAGTAAACCATCTCGAAGTGTACTTGCTGATTTATTTAAGTGAGGAAAATAACGAGACGAGTACTGATCCAATTTTGGTAACCTATAGCAGTTGACAGATGGCTCAAAATCTGCTATAATACAAAAATTAGCGTGACCAGGTCTGTGGGATAGTGTTTTTTAGGGAAACTTAAACGCCATCATCTTGCAGACCTAAAAGTCTGTAGGAGAACCTTGATAACTACAAATTAATTTTAGCCCCTTTCTTTTAAAACTACTGGTCAGTCCTTAAGAGAGGCTTATGGCTTTTCTTATGGGCTGGACTAGTAGTAATGCTTTTTCAGACCCTACCAACCCATTAGACCGCTGTCGGATCCTAAGGGATCGTGATTCGATGGTGTGAAAAGAAAGGAGATCCCAATGGCCAAGCAGAATGGCAAGGTCCAAACCCCAACCGCACCGCAACCCACACCGGACCTTCGCACTCTCAAGCTCACCGTCCTCCGGCTCCAAAACGCAAACCTGGAGGCCTGGAAAGGTGTGATGAGCGCCGGCACACCCATGATCGCTTCATCCCCGACGCGCACGGTGGTCGACATCAGGCGCACGGACGAGGCGTACATCGAGGAGCTGGAAATGCTCCAGGCTGCTCTCGAGACCGAGGGTACTTGGTTGGCAACCGAGGCCGCGCAGACCAACGAGCTCAAGGCGGCATTGGCCCTGAACCAGCTGGCTCGCAACATTGTGCTCGCTCCCCTCATCAAGGCAGAGAAGGCGCAGATCACGGGCAGCGGCCGCTTCGGCAGCGTGAAGCAGCTGGACACCGGGTTCCGACTTCTCAGGGACATCCCAGTGGACGTCGCCGACGAGGTCATCGATTTCCTCGACAACCTCGGGGAGGCGAACTACTTCCTCGACGGTCGTCAGGGACGAGATGCGCGGAAACCCCGACCCTGCGTCCGGACCCGACCCTGGATCCAGCTCGGGCCAGTCAACACCCAAGTCTACGGTTACTCCAGTAGCAACACCATGGGTGGGTACGTGGAGGAACTGGAAAACCACCCCTTGCGTTCGGTGACCCTCTGGGTCAACCCAAATGCCAAGAGGGACGGCAACCAGCCGATCACCGTGGAGGTCGAGGGCGTACGCAAGTACGAACTTGAGTTCCCATGGCGACGCTACACGGTCCACATCGCCCCAGTGTGGCAACCCAAGGGGGGCGAGCAGATCGTTCCTCAGGGCAGACTACACTTCCACCAGCGTGGTCACATCTGGGTGGAGTGGTACGACCACGCCTCTCACGAGGCAGCGGGTACGTACGAGTACGAGCTCCGCAAGGCGGTGGAGCAGTACGGCAAGTATATGGCTCGTCGGGAGGACGTGAGCCGGATCGCCCCAGCCCTGGTCGAGGGTGAGGAAGAGGAAACGGAGAAGGTCGTTCCGCCAGATCCCATCCGCCACTACCGCTGCACTAAATGCGGTCACCAGGTCGAAAGCGCCAGGGCGCTCCGAAAGGTGAACCGTGATGAGGTGTGTCAGTGCGGAGAGAAGGGGGTTTTCACAGAGGTTCCCCCTGAGCCCAGCGCCGAGTTGGTCACCGCCTGATCAGTTCGGAAAATCACGGCTCTTGGGAGAGAGAGACCGTTCAGAGTAGTTAGTTCTTCGCAAGAAGGACTGGGGATTTTCAGTGCGCAAGCATTGGGGATTGACTACAAGCCACTCGAGTTCCACTCGACTGGTGCCCCTCTCCCTTAAGATTCTCACTTAAGAGTGGAAGTTTTAAGAGAACAAAAAAACCCAATCTTTTGATTGGGTTTTTTGTTTGCTTAGAATCAGTATTTTAGGCACAAAGAAACCAGCCTTCAGGTTTACTACCCTTAAGCTGGTTAAAAATCAATCAAACTCAATCTCCTCTCCTTTTACAGGGATATGGATTTTCCAAGAACCTAATTGTGCAAGTGCCTGAGCAAGTCTAAATTTTGCGGACTCAGATCCATGGGTCAAAACCACATGCTTAGGCTTAACCCGCGTTACAAAGCCACACAATTCTGGTTGGTCAGAATGTGCTGAAAGATTAACTCTCTCAACCTCACAATTGACTGTAATTTGCTCACGACCACCATCCGGAGTACGTAAAGATAACACTGATCCCCTTTCAGTCGAAAGAAGAAGATCACCGGTTGACTCTTCTGCCTGATAGCCAGTAGCGCAAACTATATTAAGTGGGGAATCTGCCATGTTACGAAGATGTCCCCTTGAAGGACCAAAATCAAACATTCCAGAGGTAGCTGCTACAACACAAGACTCACTATCATTCGCTAATCTTTCTCGTTCTTCCTCACCAATAAAAGTAACGCCTTCAAACATTTTCTCCTTAAGGCCTTTTTCCATCATTCCTGGCGCAAAAGGGTTGTCAGTAATATTCTGCCAACGTAATTCACTAAAGTGGCTGAAATAAATATCTGTAACCCCCCAAGCAAGACCCCCATCAGCGTAAACCGGGATATTAGGAATAAGCTCAGCTTTTTTAAGATCCAGGATTATCTGAATAACTTCCTGAAGCCTGCCTAAAGCAAAAACTCCAAAAACTACCTTACCATGTCTGGCGGTTGCTCTATTGATAAGTTCGGCAATTCGAAGTCGAGAAAGCATACGTGATTGGTGGGTTCTTCCCCCATATGTGCTGTCAAGTACCATTACGTCTATACCACTTTGGTCAAACTCAGCTCCTGCAATAAGTCTCTGATCAGCAGTTGAAAAGTTACCTGTATGAAGAATCCTGAATCCGTTAGATGTAGCAAAAAACGGCATCCCAGCACCAAGTATGTGACCAGCACGATAGAGTGACATTGTTACCTGGGGTGACAAATCTACTGTATCGCGAAACCTCATAGGAACATAACGATCTTCAAGAACTTCAGCTATGGCTTCTCTGCTGTAAGCTAGACCAAGATTTCCCCTCTTACGGTTGATGTTTGATGAGTCAATAAGCATTAACCTAGCTAAATCTCGGGTAGCTTTTGTACCGTAGATTGTAAAGTTCGGTTCGAAAAACCGTCCTCCAACCATGTCGGCAAGTAATGGCAAAGAGCCAATGTGGTCTAAATGCGCATGAGTAACAACCAAGTATTGTATTAACCTTTTTAGTTCAGGAGTATATGGGACGCTTGGGCCGCTACGTCCAACACCAAGTCCAAAATCAATTCCGATTGAGGTACCATCACCAAACTCAAGAATATTAAACTGAGGACCTATATCGTCTCCGTCAGCAATGATTAGCTTTACGCTCATTTTCGCTCAACTCCCCTCCTTCCACTTTATTTGGTTTGAGCTCTGGAACGTCAAAGTTTTTTAAGATACTGTTTTTAATGTACACCTTAAATAGGCCTGTGGCATTTTACTAGATACTTCTCCCTAAAGCAAATTTAGCAAAATCTACAGTAGAATACTACTAAAGAGAGTAGGAGGTGAGAGCAACCCCCTACGAGAATTTTATTAAGTCTCACTACTCTTCCATGAAATTGCCCACTACCTTGCATTCTGGGCACAGTGTCTCACGGTTCACCTTACGGAGGCTAACCGTGGTACGAAGCTCATACCCACAGCTGCAAACGTATCGGTAGTGCCAGGACTCTTGGTGGTCCCGGTTCTTGGCCTCACTGGGTTGAGTCTGTGTGAGGGTTCCCCCAGAAGCCTTCCGCTTTCTTGGATTACGGTGATGAGGATCAATTCCACTAGCCAATAGCCCAGCGTTGCGCTTGTTGAAATAGGGTTGGTTTTTGTTGTGCTGACGTGTTTTCGCCTTATTGGTTTTCGCTTTATCGGCCATTGAGTCTCCCTTTCAGATTTAATCTCTGATATAGCTCTCATCTACTAAGTAAAGTCGAGATAAAGAGACAATTGTACTCGACACACACGATCTCCATTTCTAGGGCAGAAGTATAGCAGAGAGTAGTCTAAATGTCAACCTATAATATAAGTGTCTCCCACAACCTTGGGCGATCTTAACGTAAGCATACTGTTCAACTATGGTGTTGGGTATGACTCAGGATCGGGAAGTAATAGCAAAATTTATTCACTCCGCTGACTGTCAATAAAGTAGCTTGACACTTCCATACAAAACCATTATATTTGTAATACTATGAAAAGGGTTATTATTCAGGTCCCAGTAAGCTTAGAACTAAAAGAAAAGGCAGACGCGGCTTCCGCCGATCTTGGTTTTTCCTCTCTTCAAGAAACGATCCGTGTGCTTCTGACGAAACTTTCCAAGAAAGAACTTACTCTAAAAGTGGAAGAAGTTGAAGAAATAACTCACCTCTCCAAATCCGCAGAACGCAGATTCAAAAAGGCCCTAGAAGATATCAAGGCTGGCAGAAATGTAACAAAGACAGAAAGTAACGAGGAACTTCCCAAACTCCTAAATTCATGAAAATTCAGTTTACTCCCTTACTTTGCAGACATTGGAACTCACAACCAAGTCTACGGTAAGTGACCCCTTTTAAAAGTTGAAGTCAAGCCTCTCTTGCCCTATCATGTTCACTATGGCGCAGGCTCAAGAAGTGATTGCAAAATTTATTCACACCGCTGACTGGCATGTCGGGATGGAAAACTATTCCCGAGTTGATCCGCAAACTGGTCTTTCAACCCGTCTTGGGGATTTTCTTCGTAGCATTGATTTCGTTGTCGACTACGCCATCAAAGAAAAAGTTGATTTCTTTCTTTTCGCGGGCGATGCTTTCAAAACTCGCGAACCAACCCCAACCCACCAGCGAGAGTTTGCCAAGCGGATTTTGAAACTCTCACGATTAAATATCCCTTGTGTACTCTTGGTAGGCAACCATGACACCCCCAATGCTTTCGGTAAAGCCAATTCTTTGGATATTTACTCCGCCTTAGAAATAGAAAACGTCCACGTGATTCGTGAGCCCCAGCTTATTACTATCAAAAATGTGCAAATTCTCGGGATTCCCTGGGTCTCCAGAAAAGAATTTGGGGAGATTGACACACTCATTGAACCCCTCTATAACCAAGTAAAATCAGATCTTCCTCTGGTAGTAACAGCCCACGCTTCGGTTGAAGGAGCCGTATTTGGCAGCGAGCGTAGCGTCAGCCTGGGTGGCGATATGGTAATAAGTAAGACTAGCCTCACCAAACACCCCCAAACGGCCTACGTTGCCCTAGGACACATTCATAAGAGGCAGGTAGTACAAGTACAGCCTCCAATCGTATACAGCGGTAGTATCGAGCGTGTGGACTTTGGGGAGGAAAATGAGACCAAAAGCTTTGAGATTGTGGAGATCCTGAAACAA
>Ga0155428_107_pt1 | contig 16434 bp, 15 predicted proteins | sample RifCSPhighO2_02_FD_106396 | JGI IMG/M metagenome (GOLD analysis project Ga0155428, IMG submission 106396) | Candidatus Woykebacteria bacterium RIFCSPHIGHO2_02_FULL_43_16b
TGGATACAACAGAGTCTAAACCTCTTTTCACTCTCTCAGTAGCTGCTGAGATTATTGGCGTTCATCCTCGAACGCTTATGATTTATGAAAAGGAAGATCTGATTAGCCCGGAAAGAACCAAGACCAACCGAAGAAGATTCAGCAAAAACGATCTCAGAAAACTTAACTTTATAAGATTTCTAACTCACCAAAAAGGCATTAACCTGGCTGGAGTAATGGTTATTTTGGAAACAATTGAAAGAGTGAAATCAGAAATTCCCTCAATCCAAAAAGATATTTTTCCGGATTTTGAAGATAGAGACCTTACCTAAGCTGAGCTAGCGCCTCAATAAAAGCTTTGAAAAGCGGATGCGGTCTAAGGGGACGGGATTTAAACTCCGGATGGAACTGACTACCCATAAAGAAGGGGTGGTCCTTGAGCTCAATTATTTCGGCTAAGTGGCCATCAGGACTTGTCCCGCTTATGATAAACCCAGCTTTTTCGAGTTGATCGCGATATTTATTATTCAGTTCATAACGGTGGCGGTGCCTTTCACTAATTTCCTTTTTGCCGTACGCAGCATACGCCTTAGTTCCAGGTTTGAGTAGACAGTCCCAGGCCCCCAGTCTCATGGTAGCGCCGTATTCACGGAGCAAAAGTTTTTTCTCTTGATCAGGCATAATATGAATTATCGGATGCGGTGAATCTGTATCTACCTCCGTCGTATTAGCATCTTTCAATCCTAGGACATTGCGGGCAAATTCGATAGTAGCCATCTGCATACCATAGCAAAGGCCCAAGTAAGGCACTTTTCTCTCTCTAGCAAATTTAATAGCTTCGATCATCCCTTCAGTTCCTCGAGAACCAAAACCACCAGGCACCACAATACCATCGATTTTTTCTAAAATCCCAATCCCCTCTTTTTCTATTTTTTCGCTGTCTATCCAATGGAGGGAGGGCTTAAGGTTATTTGACCAGCAGGCATGTTTCAAAGATTCAATTACTGATACATACACATCTTCGAGCTGGTAGTCTCCTGTCCCAAAATATTTACCCACTATTGCAATCTTGGCGACTTCGCTAGCTCCCTTTATGGTACTTACCAGGCTTCTCCAGTCAGAAAGGTCCTTACTCTTGGGTTCCAAACCTAGTTTTGAGAGTATTTTCTCGCCAAAGTCCTGATCAGAAAGAACTAGGGGAACCTCATAAATGGACGGTACATCAGGATTAGAGATAACGTCTTCTTCCAAAACATTACAAAAAAGAGCGATTCTTTCTTTTCTTTTCTTATCAATTGGGTAGCTAGCTCGACCAACCACAAAGTCTGGCTGGATCCCCATGGAGTTAAGGACTCGCACCGATTGTTGGACTGGCTTAGATTTCATCTCCCCCAAACTATTGGGAATAGGCAGATAACCTACATGGACATGGATCACATCAGCGGGGTTTTTGAGTTTTAGAATCCGGTAAGCTTCAAAGAACAACCCATTTTGATACTCGCCAACTGTACCCCCGTACTCGATAATTGTGATATCTGCGTTCTTAGCTTTACCAGCTTCTTTTATTCTTTTGATAATCTCGTCCGTGACATGAGGAATCGCTTCAACGTCTTCCCCATCGTACTCAAAAGCTCTTTCTTTGTTGAGAACTGCCTGGTAAACCTGTCCGGTAGTGATATAGTTCGCTCGAGTCAATGGGGTGTCAATAAACCTTTCGTAGTGACCTAGATCCTGATCTGTTTCAATACCATCGTCAGTGACAAAAACTTCGCCGTGTTCTTGAGGACGGATCGTCCCAGCGTCAATATTTAGATACATGTCCACTTTTACCGGTGAAATCTTGTAGCCTTTTGATTGCAAAATGAGGCCAAGAGAAGACGTGGTAATTCCTTTACCCAAACCACTAATAACCCCACCTGACACGAAAATATATTTCATAATCTAAAATCCTTAAAAAACAAAACCCCCGCGATTGCGGGGTTTTCTAGGGCCCTTAATACTGTATCACAGTCTTTCTATCAACTGTCAAGACTTAGTTTTAACGATCTTACACCTCGGGGGTGTTAGCTGTGTCAGCTCACCAAAAACAAGAAAGCCTAAACAATTGTTTAGGCTTGTGTCAGGCAAAATCTAGGTGGTGGGAGACGCTTGAGCCAAGGCGATAAGTGCTTGACGCAGTCGTCGAACCACAGCCAAAGGAACAAAGGTCCCGATCGGGGTATCACTTCCATCAAAGTGATCGTCAAAGCCTTCAATTCCAACCTGACTTGGTCGAAGAAATGCTCCTCCTCTCCTCCAAAGAGCCACTTCAAACCCTCGGAAAGGACCAGGGCTCAACCTATTTCTCTCTCGCCGAGCACTATAAGTGCCCCGGTTATTTTGAACAGAAAATCTAAACTCACCGATAGTCTCGGGCGGCCTAGTAGTAATCACGTCAACTTCCTTTGGCCGGAGGCCAGTTAAACCAAACAGTCTGGGCAAAGCTGACCCCCACGGTCTCTGTGAGACCATCAATAACACAGGAACATCGTCCCCTTGTCTAACCCTAGGCATCATGCCCTCCTTTTCTGAGGCGGACTATAGTATAAAACCTTACTAAAGTAAACTTTTTTTCTATAATTTCCAAATTTCAAACCCGGTTTGATTCTTACTTGACAAACCCGGTTTGAAAGCCTTACGCTACATTTAATGCCTTATAGAAAAGTCCCTTTTGTTAATGGTGGGTATTATCATATTTTTAACCGTGGAATAAATAGGCAAGAAACTTTTCTAAGTCCCCGAGATTACAAGCATTTTCTGGAAACGGTTTTTTACTATTCAATTAAAAATCCGAAGCCAAAGTTTTCTCAATATAGCGAAACCCAATTGTTTCCTATCAACAGACAGAAGAAAATAGTAGACGTACTTTGTTATTGTCTTATGCCTAATCATTTTCATTTATTAGTTAGGCAGGTAGAAGAGGGTGGAGTCTCCGAGTTGATGAGGAAATCAATACATAGTTACACTAAATACAGAAATACAAGACTAAATATACTTGGGGGAGTTTTTCAACCTATTTTCAAGGCAGTTAGAGTAGAGTCTGACGAGCAACTACTTCATCTATCACGCTATATTCATCTTAATCCAATTGTTTCCCTCCTGGCAAGAGATCTAAATTACTATCCTTGGTCAAGTTATAGTTACTATGCTACCAAAGAAAATAATTTAGACATAAAAACTGACGAAATACTGGGTTTCTTCAAATCTCCTACTGAGTATGATACGTTTCTGAGGGACCACACAGGTTACACTAGAACTCTAGAAAGTATAACGCATTCAATTTTAGAATGATTCTTATTCAAACCCGGTTTGCAAAGTTATAATCAAACCGGGTTTGGAAAGTTTCGGTGTAACGCTCAGAATACTCAGATCAATTTAACTCCTGGGGCGTCAGTTAGATCACCAAAGTTAAGCTAAATTTCTAAAATGCTTTACATCCTTGGGATAAGAACTTGTTAAACTACATAAGGAAAAGCCTGCGGAGCTCGGACATTTTTTGGGGATCGAGTCTCGCTTTAAGAACACGGAGGGTAATATCAATTGAGTCAAAGTCATCCTGAACGGCAATATCCAAAAACTCTTCAAAACTTACTAGTTCAGTTTTGATTTTCTCGCCTGAGTCTAGTTTTAGATCACCCACTTTTTCACAATTTCTAGCTATGAAGGTATAAATACACCACTCTATCTTACTTACAGGTTGCCCACTATACCAAAGATTAACATCATCTGACTTATAACCAGTTTCTTCTAACAGTTCTCTTCGGGCTGCTACTAGTAAATCTTCATTTTCCTCAACCCTTCCTCCAGGTATGCTAATAAAAGGTGGTTTCCCGGGTTGCTCTTCTTTGGTAATAACAATCTTCTTATCGCTGGTAACTGGGATAACACCCACGGTGTCAGCCCTGACAATTTTTTCAAAAGTCTCGTAAGATCCATCGAACATTTTTTGTTGCCATTGGTAAACGTCAAAAATCTCACCGTCAAATACTTTTTTGGCTTGTTTTGGGAGAGGGTGTTTTGAAACAGGTCGTTGAATATAATACATTAGATTTTAGAAATTAGAAGCTAGATTATGAATTTAGATCTTAGAGATTGGATCATCCAACTTCTAACCTCCAATTTCATTATCAAACCTCCAACAGCTACCATCCATCTTCAAATTTATCGCTGGCGCATAAAAGCTGGAATGTCAAATTCGTCTGAGTCTACTTCCGGTTTGGATGGTTCTGGTGTCCCCGTCTCATCAGTTTTATCTTGCTCTTCTTCTTTGTTTCTGACACCATACGATTCGGTGCTAAATTGTCTAATTTCTCGGGCTCTGAGGGTGGCTTCGCTAAATCCAGTGGCAACTACTGTAATCTTCACTTGATCAACCATTGATTCATCGATACTAGCCCCAAAAATAATATTAGCATCAGGATCCGCCGCGGCCGAAATAATCTTAGCTGCTTCATCAACCTCAAACATAGACAAATCAGAACTACCGGTAATATTGAAAAGTATTCCTTTAGCCCCGTCAATTGAGACTTCCAGTAAGGGGGACGCCACAGCAGCTCTAGCAGCCGCTGCTGCTCGGCCTTCACCACTCCCTATACCAATCCCCATTAAAGCGCTACCTGCATTACTCATAATGGACTTCACATCCGCAAAATCCACATTGATTAATCCAGGCATAACTATAATATCGGAGATACCTTGCACACCCTGACCAAGAACGCTGTCGGCGACTTTAAATGCCTCGAGCAAACTCATTTTTTTGTCAACCACATCCAAAAGCCGCTGATTGGGGATCACAATCATGGTATCAACTTTGTCTTTAAGGCTCTCCACACCTTCCTCAGCCGAAACCCGTCTACGCGATCCCTCAAAGTTAAAGGGCTTCGTCACAACAGCCACTGTCAAAGCACCACTTTTCTTAGCAACCTCTGCCACAATTGGTGAGGCCCCAGTCCCTGTTCCCCCACCCATACCAGCGGTGATATAAACCATGTCTGAACCTTCAACAATGCTACTTATTTTCTCGAGTGATTCCTCAGCCGCTTGCAAACCAACTTCAGGATTACCCCCCGAGCCAAGACCCTTAGTAAGCTCTTCACCTATCTGAACTTTGGTGGGGGCTTGACAAGTAAGAAGGGCTTGAGCATCAGTATTGACCGCGACGAATTCTACTCCTTGGATCTGTTGAAGAGTAATCATAGAATTAAGGGCGTTACAACCCGCCCCGCCAACACCAATCACTTTTATCTTGGCAAATCTGTGCACTTCAGGCTTGATTAACATAAGTAAAAACCTCTATGGGCAGAAGAAACTAGAATGGCTACATTAAGCGACCATTATTGTTAAGCGTAATGTTGAACCCAGTGTATCAGAGTTAAATGTGGTATGCAACAAGGCAGGATTCTGGAAGTTGGATCTCTAAATTAAGGCAGAAAGGATTTGAGCCACTCTATGGCTTTGTTAATAATACCCCTCATTTCAAAACCTTTACCTAGGGGGAGCATATTTTCGGAGCTATCAGAATAGTTTTGGCTATATCTTAGCAGTCCTGTCACTGAGGAGTAACCAGGGGTGGAAACTTCATCAATAAGACCCACCAAGCCACTTGGAGTAGCGACTCTGATAGGCATTCGTAATACATCCTTACCTACCTCATTCATATTTACCGTTTCCGCGGCCCCACCTGTAATTACCAACCCAGCTGGTAACAATCCTGCGTAACCAGACCTTTTTATCTCCATACCAATAAGGGTAAATATTTCCGTAAGTCTGGGCTTAATTATGCCTTCAACTAAAGTCTTACGGGAGATAACACCTAGCTCTTCACTTACACCTATTTTGCTAGTGTCGATTGACTCGTCTCTTTTGTCTTTTACCTCACCTCTTTTTAAGTGTTCCTCTTCATCTTTGTCAGGCAAAACAGTTTTCTTGGCCTTCTTGGAAAGATGCATTTTAATGGCTTCGGCTGATTCTAAGGAACATCTCAGTCCTATGGCGATATCGTTAGTAATATTTTTGCCTCCGACGGGCAAAACTACCGAATGGGCCACAGACCCTTCGACGAAAAGACACACTGAAGTGGTTCCCCCACCAATGTCCACCAAAGCTACCCCAAGCTCTTTTTCAGTGTCACTGAGCACTGATTCGGCTGAAGCGATCCCCGAAAAAACAATATCCTCAACATCAACCCCAACCTGCTGAATACATTTCACCAAATTCCTCATGGAAGTACTAGCACCTGAGATAATATGAGTCTCCACCTCAAGTCTTACTCCAGTCATACCAACTGGATCTTTAATTCCTTCTTGGGAGTCCACTATGAAGTCTCTGGGTATAACGTGGATTATTTCTCGACTTGAGGGAATAGAAATCGCTCTTGCCGCCTCAGTTACTCTTCTAACGTCGTCACTGCTAATCTCGTTTTCGCCACCAGCCACGGCCACTACCCCACGAGAGTTAAGAGAGGAGATATGCGACCCCCCGACTGTGATCAAACTATGAGTTACGTTATGGCCAGCCATTCGCTCGGCAGCTTCAACAGAGCTACTTATAGCGGAAACAGATTCGTCTATGTCGACTACTTGACCTTTTTTTATCCCACGTGACGGAACACTGGAAACCCCAACAACAGTCAAAGGTCCTTTTTTAGTTGCTGTAGCTATTAAAGTTGTAATCTTGGAAGAGCCTATGTCGATGCCAACTACAGTTTTTTCTTTTGCCAAGTGCAAGCCCCCTTTTATACGCCCGTTAAAGGCATTTGTGTTCAAAACGGATACAGACCTGCTTAAACTTAAAGCATCTCAGATTTTGGCAGGTTCAAGTTTTCTTAATTATCTATCAAACCAAGGTTCACGTCAATGAATTTTAGCGATTGTATTCAATAGCCACCTTACTAAAACGCAAGTCTATCTTGGAAGGCAATCTTTTTTCTATTCTAGAGTGTGTCAAGATTGTTTGTAAAGAGTTTACCTGACTAGAGAGCGGTTTAGTTGGGTCTATAAGCACGATCAAACCAGAATCTGAAGTTATCTTGTACGTATTATCATTAAGTTTCTCCACACTAGAGACATTGATAGTGTTTTTTAACTCAGAGTATAAATTGTTCTCGAAATCGCTACTAGTCTCGAACACTGGGGAAACTTTGGTGTCCAGCACTGGTTTGAACCTATCCAAAATGTCTAGAAGATATTTTTGCGGCTCTAAATATTTCAAAAAGAGCGTTCCCATTACCAGCATTAGCAAGGCAACAGTCGAGTAGACAACTATCATTTTTCTCGCTCTCTTACGTTTATTTGGCTTATCCAAGCTAAACTGAGGAGCCGGTCTAACTAATAAATAGCTCTCAGGTCGTTTTTTCTTACCTATGTGCAGCCACTTGCCTAACAAGCTGGGCAATCTTTTCGGCAGCATTTGTCTTAAAAGATTTCTTATAAATTTTGGCATGTTTCTCAAGCTGATCAAGGTTTTCTAAGGCGAGCTGTATAGTGGTAAAAAGCTTTTTAGAAGTCAGTTCTTTCTGCCTCAAAATAATAGCCGACCCAGCCTCAGATAAAACTAGAGCATTTTTGGTTTGCTCATCTTGGGCCACCCACGGTATGGGAATAAGAACACTCGGTATTCCCAAAGCGGCCAATTCGGTAACTGTATTTGCGCCTGAACGACTAATAACTAAAGTTACTTTAGCCAAGATGTTTTTCAGTTCCTGGGTATCAAACCACTCTTTACAATTATAATGGTCTGAGGCGACCTTGGATAGCTCATTTTTAAGGCTTTTGGAGCGTTCGTAGTCTTGGCTCAGGCCCGCACTTCCTGTTTGGTGCACAACATCAAATATCTCCAGAAGCTCAGATAAAATCTCAAAAACCGCTTGGTTTATCACATGGGCTCCCTGATTACCCCCAGTGAAGTACAAAGTTGGCCTTACGCTTAACCGTCTTCTTATAGAAAGCAGTTCCTTCCTAATAGGATTGCCCGTCAAGACTACTTTATCAGCTGGGAAGTAGGACACAGAGTTAGGCCAAGATACCGCAATCTTATCGGCAAACTTGCTGATTATCTTATTGGACATACCAAAAACAACTGTTTGTTCATGGGTTACAACTCTGATATTCATAAGCTTGGCGACTACCACTACAGGCAACGCCAAATAACCGCCAAACGAGAGAACAACATCTGGTTGAATTTTCTTTAAGTACCTGTAAGCTTGCCAAAATCCAAATGGAACCTTGGCAAGGGAAACAAAAGTAAAACGAGTAAGTCTCCTCTGTAAACGCCCAGTCGTCAGTGGGTAAAATGGGATTTGAAGATCGGCAATTACCTTCGACTCAACAGAAGGCGTGTTATCTCCTTCCATTGAATAAAGGCGCCCGATAAAGTGGATTTCAGATTGACCCTTTTTTAATTCTTCGATCACCGCTAAAGCCGGGGTCAGGTGACCACCAGTAATAACTACCTTCATTGTGAGGGTATTTTAACACAATCTGATTTAGTTGCAGAAGGAGGTAGTAAAAAAGGTAGGGTCGCTTGTTAAAAAAACAACACGACCCTTAGATTAGCGGACAAAATAAGGCACGTCATTCCAGTGTTTACGCCCATTAGGTTCTAATTGTTGAGTTGGCCGAACTGGCTGACGAGTTTCAAGAACACCTTGCAATCTACCTAAGCAAAACGATCCAACTCCCTCGTCAGATACCACCACAGTAAGCTCTCCTTCTACACAAGTGGGTACCGAATTCTCACTTCCTATATTGCTCACAGTACCATCGATAGAAATTCCTATCGTGTGCGTATATCCTTCAGGATCCAAACCACTCATGTCAACTCTAAGTAAACCGCTAAAGTAAGGGTTTACTACATAGTCCTCGTGTGAAGTGTCTGGAACGTCAAAAAGTACTTCCCCATTAACGAGTAATCTAGGCATCTCTTCTCCTTCGGCGTCTCTATTTAAAATCCCACTTCGCGGATAGCTCCGCGGGATTGTGCTGATGCACAACAAAAACGCCCGTATCCCTCTTTCACACATAGTGAAAAAGAAATACGGACGATCTAGTCGTGGTACCACCGCAATTCCTAGGTTTTTAAACCCAGCTTATCAATGCTCCGCCGAAGCGACACATCTTTGTTCTGTTACGGGAACTTCCCGTCGAATCCTACTTGCTAAATTTTGGAACTTAGGTTCAGATTCGCGACTCCCAGGGGAATAACAAGCTCTTCTGCATCCCACTCTCACCTTATGGGACTCTCTGTTCAGAAGATTTATCTTGCACGTTCCTGGTAATAACGCCTTTGTTATTAACTTAAGAGGGATTTTATACTAGAATTGGTTATTTTGTCAATATTTTTATCTTCCTACAAAAACCTACTCAACTTTGTTAGAATAATTAGGTGTTCAAAAGTTTGGTTCGCGTTGTCGGTATACTACTACTAACATTAGTTGTTGTTTTTGTCATAGGAGAGCTAACTGTTCGCTATCTCCAGGACAGAACCAAACCTCCTTCCAAAGTCAGACAAAGAGATTCTGTTACCCACCACTCGTTCAAGCCCAATACCTACGACGTAGCCCGCACCCCTGAGTGGGAATCTCATTTTTCGATTAACTCCCAAGGACTTAGGGATAGAGAATATAATATCGAAAAGCCCGACAACACTTATCGAATATTGATGGTCGGAGATTCTTTCATTGAAGGGCAAGGCCAAGAGATAGAAAATACTGTCAGTAAATTACTCGAGAAATCCCTGGCTAAACCAAACAGCAACAAAAAGGTTGAAGTTATAAACGCTGGCGTCTTAAGCTATTCTCCTCTCCTAGAATACCAATATCTAAAAGCGAGAGGCCTAAAGCTAAACCCGGACCTGGTAATACTTAACTTCGATATGGGCGACACGATTGACGATCAATGGTACGAGAGCGAGCTAATAAGGGACGCGGAAGGTCAACCCAAAATATTTCGAGAACCTCCTGATCTATACACCGACATGTACGAAACCAACCAGTTTCTCCCCTTTATTCCCAAGGATCTCAAAAGTTTCCTTCACCAAAATTCACGCTTGTATTTAGTGTTAGCTAACAGCATTAAAAACAAAAAACTAATGCTATACCCCGAAATTGGCAGCGCAACCATCAAACCAGGCATTCCAGGAAATGACAAACTGATTGTGACTCGAGATAACATTGAAAATTACGACGACCTTTGGACACTTACTAAAAGTAATCTGAGGTTAATCAAAAGCCTCCTTAAGGATAAAGGTGTTGATTTTCTCCTCACCACCTATCCCTATGGACATCAGGTGAGTGCTGAAGAGTGGTTAGAGGGACGCAAAGTCTGGTTCTTCGAGAGCAAAGTGTATGATAACGATAGAGCTTTCAAAACTCTGGAAGAGTTTAGTAGTAGTGAAGGAATTAAGTTCCACAATATGACCTCAGATTTTCGGGCAGAGAAGAGGCACCCAATCTTTTTCAAAATCGATGGTCACTGGACCAAACTCGGTCATCAGATAGCCGCTTCTTCACTCGAGAAGTATTTATTGGATAATAACTACATTAAGTGAAAAAATTAGCTCTAATTGGACTATTCTTAGTAATAATCACTACATTAGTAGTCTCCAGAGTTCTTTATCTGGACTCCGGTATTCACTTCAGCGAGCCTGATGAATGGTCTTATGATATCGCTTCCAAAAGTCTATCTAACGAGATTATTCCAAAAGTTGCCGGTCGACCTCTCCTTGAGCAAAGTCCTGTCTTCGAATACCTTGCTCACTGGATCAATTCAGTTGTTAAAGACACGGAGTATCCGAAAACCTTCCTCGCTACCAGAACCATCTCCGTCATTTCCTCAATAGTGTTGGCGTTAGTAATATTTCTCTACACCAGGAGAAAAGAAAATCCGACCGTGGCCTGGTATTCCTTGATCTTTTTCACCCTGACCCCCATTGTGCTCTTCTACTCAAAGATGGGTTTGAGAGAAATGCTACTCATACTTTGTCTTTTCAGTTTTTACTTATGTTATGAAAAATTTATGTACACCAAAAGCAAAGTAAAATGGGCAGTCTTGGCTGGACTCACTTTAGGGATCTCGGTTCTAATCAAGACGACCGCGCTGATCTTTTTTTTGATACCCTTTTTCTACCTGGTGTTATCATTTTTTGATTCAGTTAATATAAAATCTACCCAATTCAATCAGTTTTGGTTCAAACTCAAGCTTTCTTCAAAATGGCGGCCACGTAGCTTCTATAACTTTATAGTCGTCTTTGTAAGTGGCTTAGTAGTCGTTGGCTCTTTCTTACCCTACTATTTTGCTTACCCCGCTTTCTTCGTAGATCGTTTTTATCTTACTTTCTTTTCACATAACAGCGAGGGGACTCTTCAAAAAATACGTACTATTATCTACTATCTAAATCATCTGGATACGTGGCTAAGTATTCCTTTGTTAAGTTTATCAATCGTTGGGGTTGTCTTACTAATCTTTGGTAAGAAGTCAAAATGGTTTTTATCTTTAGTATTTAGTGCTTTGATTTGTCTCTTTTTACTGGGTAACGAACCCAGAGGCCGGTATTTTGTCCTCCTAAGCCCATTTCTGGTTATCTATGCAAGTCTCGGTTTGGATTTTGTAATCCAAAAAATTAACCGCACACGTAACTCAAATATATATAAGTTCATATTGCCTTTAATCGTTTTTGCTGGGATCATACCCTCAACTGCAGTAGCGTTTAAGGGTGGGCAGCACTCTGTATTTGAACAAATGTCTGAATATTTAAGATCAAACAATCATTCTGAGCTTATTTATTCTTCCTTTTGGCCTCCCATAGTTCAGTATGCGACAGGAATCCCAACTGCTCGGTTGACCTCGGTGGTCCCTGATCTCACTCGGGATTATAACGAGCTACCAAAATTTAGTCCTTACATGACTGTGGTGGCTGAGGACTACTTACAAAATAACAACACCTATATCATTATTCATTCACCAACAGATCCTGACGAGTTATCTGTAAGAAAGGAGTCCATTGAAAATATTACCAGCGGTAGGACGCCTACAAAAATATTTACGGACGGTAAACCAAACTTTCCTGAGAAGCTGAACAATTTTGAGTTAAAAGTTTACAAGTTTGACAAACCACAATGAGAGAAGGCATCAAAAGCGTGCTAAAAAGGTTTTTTTCCACCAATCCTGGTATAAGAATCATGAGGTTCTTGATTCGGCAATTCAATAGAATCGAAAACCTGTATTTGGGATGGAGACATGGGTGGGAAATAACTAAAGAAATAAGCGCAATCGGCGCCGAAACGGAACTACTGGTTACGAATAATGAAGCTTTTCAGATTTACTCGGCAGCAAAATCGGCTACTAAACTTCCTGGGGATTTTGCGGAAGTCGGTACCTACAAAGGCGGAAGTGCCAAATTAATCTGTCTCGCAAAGGGCGATAAAAATCTGTACCTGTTTGATACCTTTGAAGGGTTACCCAAAAAGGGTGAGTTTGATAAGTACCTCGAGGAAGGTCAGTTCAAGTCCTCATACCAAACTGTCGAGAAGTACTTAGCATCTTACGATAACGTTTTTATTGTAAAAGGGTTCTTTCCAGAGACTGGGCAAACAGTGAAACACAAAAAATTTAGCTTCGTTCATATAGATGTTGATTTCTATCAAAGTACCCTGGACACACTGATTTTCTTTTATCCGTTAATGGTGAGTGGTGGTATTATTTTGTCACACGACTATGCGACCTTGCCTGGAGTAAAAAAGGCATTTGACGAATTTTTTCAAAGTAGGCCAGAGGTTGTCATCCCCCTAGACTCAAGTCAGTGCTTAGTGGTAAAAAACTGATGAAATTAGTACCCCTTCTAATAACCGTCTTAATACTAGCGTTTTTTATATTTACTAGACTTGTTTACCTCGACTCCGGAATTCACATTAGCGAACCAGATGAATTATCATATGATGTTACTTCCAAAAGTCTTAATCTAGGATTTATCCCAAAGTATGGTGGGAAACCATTTCCTGAACAAACACCCGTCTTTGATTACACAGCTTACCTAGTAAGCCGCTTTGTTACTGAGAACGACATACCACGAAGCTTTATCTCAACGAGACTAGTATCTGTAGTATCATCATTTCTACTGGCTGTAACAATCTTTCTTTATTTACTAAAAAGGGAAGGGTTTAAGGTCGGAATATTTTCGCTAATTTTATTTACCCTAACCCCAATAAGTTTGTACTACTCAAAAATGGGTTTGAGGGAGATGCTCTTATTACTTTTCTCCTTTTGGTTCTTTATAACTTATGAGAGACTTAAAACTAACCAGAAACTTATTAAGTCATCATTGATCTCAGGACTTCTTCTCGGATTTAGTATTGCTGTCAAAACAACAGCCCTAATATATCTTCTTATCCCAGCTTTTTACCTAGCATTATCTTTTATCAAGGAGTTGAAACTCAGTGCAAAACCAATAAATAGCTTCCATGTAAGTCTACATCTTACCAAAAACTGGAAACAGCAGTTTTTGCCCAATACTTTAGTAATAATCACAGCCTTACTAGTCGCAGGTTTGGCATTTTTACCTTACATAGTCCTTTACCCAAGCTTACTCAAAGATAGGTTTTTTCTAACCTTCCTTTCCCATGGCAGCGATGGAATCATTCAAAAACTCCAAACAATGTTTTATTATCTTTCACACTTAGATCTGTGGCTCTCAATACCAGTGGTTGCTTTACTTATCATTGGTTTAACCCGAATATTCTACAAAAAGGATTTTCGTTGGTCATTATTGTTAGTAACAATGTCCGTTATCCTATTTGCACTTAGTTCTAATGAGCCTAGAGGACGGTACTTCGTATTGCTATTGCCTTATTTAATCTGTCTCGCAGCTCCGGGTCTAAATTCAGTGATATCTTTCAGTAATACAATCTTTGCTCGTTTCTTTAAACCAGGCATATCTATCACCATAGCCACTATTCTTTTCTCTTTAGTAACTATTCTTGGCATGTTACCCTCAACTCAAATTGCTCTAGAAAGTGGTCAACACTCAACAGTTGAGGAGGCAATCAAATTTGTGAGGCAAAACTACAGTGGTGAGCTCGTTTTTTCTACTTTCTGGCCATCTATTATTCAGTACAGCTCTGGGTTACCGACGCTAAGACTTACGGACTCTGAAATAGACGTAAAGCGAGACCACAATGAATTGCCTGACTTCAGCCCAAACATAGAAGAAATACCTACCGATTACATCAAAAACAACCCAAGTGTAATTCTGATACACAAACCTTTAGATAAGCATGAATTCTCAGAAAGACTACGAGCCGTTTCTTTCGTTGAGCAAAATTACCAACCCCTCAAAGTTATCTCTGATAATAAACCTAATTTCCCTGAAAAAACTGAGCCATACAGCATTTCCATATACAAACTTGACAACAAAACTAATAATAATGATAATCAATCCAAATGAAACTTTTTTTAGACACCGCTAATGTTAAAGAGATAGAACATATCAATAAGTGGGGCGTGATTGATGGCATCACCACTAATCAAAAAATCTTTTTAGCGGAAAAGGGCGTTGATTTCAAGCAAAGAGTCCTGGAAATAGTGGGTATGACCAAGGGTCCTGTCAGTATCGAGCTCACCAAAAAAAGTGTTGCTGATATGGTTAAGGAAGCGGAGACTTACCACTCCTGGAGTCCAGAACGTATTGCTATAAAAGTCGCGATGAGTGGTGATGGCTTGGGCTTGGAAGTCATAAATATCTTGCATCAAAAAGGTATTCGAATAAACGCCACTTGTATGATGAACTTCGCTCAAGGACTGCTCGCCGCAAAGGCTGGGGCGGACTTTGTCTCCCTATTCTATCGACGGGCTATGGACTCAGGTCTTGATCCAGTAGAGGAGATCAGGAGATTACGGTATTTTATTGATGACTCCGGGATGAAAACAGAAATTATCGCTGGCTCTATCCGTGAAGTCCAAGACGTTTGTAATGCCTTTGCCGCCGGAGCTCATATTCCTACAGTCCCTTACAAGATTTTTATCCAGATGCCTTTCCATCAAAAATCAGAAGATACTATCGCGGAATTTGATAAAAGCTGGCTAGAGTTCCTGAAAAATAAGTAATCTCGGATGATCTTAGCCAGAGCACCATTAAGAATTTGTCTTGGCGGAGGAGGTACTGACCTCCCTTTTTATTGTTTAGAGCACACAGGTTACTTACTTACTTCAGCTATAGACAAGTATATCTACCTTTCGCTTAGCCCCTCCCTCTCAGGTAAAACGTCTCTTAGACATGAAGAAATAGAAGACGTCGCTTCAGTGGAGGACCTTAGTCACGGTATTGTTAGAGAGACCCTGAAATACTTTGGCGTCAAAGACGCTCTGAATATCACGATTAGCTCCTCAGTTCCTTCAGGCACAGGAATGGGTTCCTCTAGCACTCTCACTGTAGCACTAATAAAGGCCCTACTTCAGCACAAGAACCAGCAGCATAAATATGGAGCTTATGACATCGCCCAAACTGCATACCACATAGAACGGGTTATCCTCGGAGAAGAAGGCGGTAAACAAGATCAGTTTATTTCTTCATACGGCGGCATTATCGAAATGATTCTTGAAAAAGACGGCTCTGTGAAAATAAATACACTAAACTTGCCAAAGAAAACTCTCTCTAAGATGGAATCGAACCTTGCTCTCTTTTACCTTGGCTCCAGTCGTAAATCAAGTGACATCCAGGTGCAAGTTTCTAAAGAGGCTAAGATTAAGCACCTTCATGATATAAAAAGGCTAGGTCAAGAATTGAAAGATTCCCTGGTAAAAGGTCATGTGGACGATCTTGGTAATAACTGGCACGAGCACTGGTTAGCCAAAAAACAACTTACCAAGTCAATCAGTACTTCAGAAATTGATCACCATTATGATTTCGGACTAAAGAATGGCGCTTTAGGCGGGAAGCTAATTGGTGCCGGCGGCGGCGGATTTTTGATTTTCTACACCAAGGATAAAGAAAAACTTATTGCTTTAATGGAGAGGAAGGGTTTAAAATATCTTAAGTTCTCCTTCTCACCTGCCGGAGCTGAGATCTTTTACAAAGATTAGACCGGAGGTATTATGCAAAAAGAAGATTCTTCCCTGAAAGAAACACCTAAGCCACTTTTTAACCCCAATTACGCTGACGACTATCTCAAAAGTGTCGCTTGGGCTTGTTCCAAAGTCGATCAAGAAAAGATTGCCCAGATCATAGAAGTACTTTTTAGAGCCTGGCAGGAAAAGAAAAACATTTATTTGTTTGGGAATGGCGGTTCAGCCAGTATCGCGATGCACTTCACCACAGATCTAGGAAAAGGAACTTACAACGAGGGTAAGGATAGACTTAGAGTCTTTTGCTTAAGCGAGAACACGGATCTGATGACCGCTCTAACCAACGATAATGGCTGGGAAAACG
>Ga0155428_104_pt1 | contig 11562 bp, 10 predicted proteins | sample RifCSPhighO2_02_FD_106396 | JGI IMG/M metagenome (GOLD analysis project Ga0155428, IMG submission 106396) | Candidatus Woykebacteria bacterium RIFCSPHIGHO2_02_FULL_43_16b
AGATAGGATCATCAAACTTAGGGATGGAAAAATAATTTGAAGTTGCTTATTTCAAGCGTCGTTATTGCTCTTAAATCCATCGCGGGCAATAAGCTTAGAAATTCTCTTACAGTTTTGGGTATTGTGCTGGGGGTGTTTACTATTTCAACTCTTCTCTCCCTAGCCTTTGGAGTAAGAGAGGAAGTTACCAAACAAATTGAAGATCTAGGGAGCAACCTAATCGCAGTGGTTCCAGGAAAACTCAACGCCTCGGGTGGGGGTTTTAACCCATCAGCTAGCCTTGGAGCCTCGACTCTTACCGAGAAGGATTTTGATTCTATTGAACAGCAGTTGCCGGAGATAAAAAATCTTTCTATGGCCATGCTTGTTTCTGGCACAGTAAAGGTTTCGGATAAAGTTTCAAGTTCGTCACTTATTTTTGCTGCCAGCGAGAAAATCCTTCCTAACCTGAACACCAGTATTGAATCAGGGAGATTTTTTGACAACGTTGAGATTGAGGAAAATTCCAAGGTAGTTGTCTTGGGTTCCAAAGTTAAGGAGATGTTGTTTGTTAGCGACAACGCCTTAGGCAAAGAGTTGGAAATAAGGGGGCATAAGTTCCAGGTTATCGGAATTCTAAAGAGCAAGGAAACCTCCTCGACTTTATTTGGCCCAAACCTTGATGACTTGGTTATTATGCCTATCACCACCGGTTGGAAGATCACCGATACCAAACAAATATTTCGAATGATGATGCATTCTCCGACGACTGAACAAGCTGATGAGTATAAAAGCAAGGTCAAAGACATTATACTTACTAATCATGGTGGAGAAGAGGATTTTAGCGTTGTGACTCAGGAAGAAATATTAGGTGTAGTGGGGGACATCCTTGACATCCTTACAGCCATGATTGGGGCGATCGCAACCTTGTCATTAGTAATAGGTGGACTTGGGGTGATGAATATTATGCTGGTATCGATTTCTGAGAGAACCAGGGAGATAGGAATCAGGAAAGCGGTTGGGGCGAATAACGCCCACATTATGGTTCAGTTTTTAGTGGAGGCGATTGTGCTTAGTTTTATCGGAGGTCTGATTGGGTCGAGTTTGTCAGGAATTGTGGCTGTAGTTGTCAGCACTCTTTCACCCATAAAGCTAGTTTTCTCCCCGTTTGTTGTTCTTGTTTCGATCGGTTTTTCCGTTTTGGTAGGCGTGATTTTCGGTGTGGCTCCGGCTCTCAGTGCTGCCCGCAAAGACCCCATTAAAGCTATAAGAAGTGAATAGGAGAATTGCTATGATGAATCGTAGCCGAAAGATAGTTACGGTATTAGTTCTCAGTTTGGCTCTGGCTATTATTATAATCGACACGACTTTACTCAACGTTTCTTTGGGTTATATTATTCGTGATCTTAACACCGATATCCAAAGTATCCAGTGGGTTATCACCGCTTACTCTCTGACCCTGGCAGCTTTGACTATCACTGGAGGGAGACTAGGTGATCTGTTTGGCCGGAAGAAAATGTTTGTGACAGGCGCTGCCATTTTTGCCCTAGGATCATTTATCGCTTCAGTTAGTCAAAATGTTGCTACTATGATTGTCGGAGAATCTATCATTGAAGGTGTCGGCGCTGCTCTGATGATGCCGGCGACTGCTTCAATACTGGTTGCGAATTTTCAGGGTCGCTCTAGAGCGATTGCCTTTGGTATTTGGGGTGGGGTCGCGGGTGCTTCGGCAGCAGTTGGGCCTATCCTGGGCGGGTATCTTACGACCAACTATACTTGGCGATGGGGGTTTTTGATAAACGTTTTCGTCGCAGCGGTCCTTATTGTTGGGTCCTTGATCATACGAGAAACCAAGGATACTGAGGAAAAGCCAAGTTTGGATTGGGGAGGTGTTTTTCTTAGCGCCACCGGACTTCTGACGGCCGTATTCGGGATTATTGAATCCTCTCGTTACGGTTGGTGGAAGGCTAAGGAGGACTTTAATCTGGCGGGAAACACGTTTAGTTTTCCTTTTGACCTCTCAGTGGTTCCCTTCGCTATTGTCATAGGATTAGGATTACTCAGCGCGTTCTTGGTTTGGGAGAAGCATATTGAGACTAAAGGTGAAACACCGCTGGTCTCATTAAAACTTTTTACCAACCGTCAATATTCGTCTGGTGTCTTAACGACCATGGTTCTTTCTTTGGGCCAGACAGGGATTATTTTTGCGATTCCGGTGTTCTTGCAAGCAGTCCGAGGGTTGGACGCTTTTGAGACAGGCGTGGTTCTATTGCCATTATCACTTAGCTTGCTGGTCGTCGCCCCTTTAGGCGCCTTTTTGTCTGGAAAAATAAGCCCGAAGTTAATGATCCAGGCAGGTTTGTTTTTTAACATAATCGCCATGTGGGTTCTAAGACAAAGTATAAGCGTTGATGCTACAGACTATAGTTTGGTTCCAGGATTAATATTATTCGGTGGGGGAATGGGGTTGGTGATGTCTCAAATCAACAATTTCACTATTTCGGCTGTATCGGTCCAAGAAGCGGGCGAAGCTTCGGGTGTAAATAACACCTTAAGACAGGTCGGAGCTTCTTTAGGCTCTGCCATAATTGGCGCGGTTTTGATCGGCGCTCTGGGAACTAATTTGGTTGCTGGAGTAAAGGCTAGTAGCGTTATTCCGTTTAGCCTGAAGGACAGTATTGCTGGGCAGATTGCTAGCCAAACCTCCAATGTTGAGTTTGGTGGAGGAGCCAAGTTTGAAACTAAGTTGCCGGAAAATATAAACTCGGAGATCGTTAAGATCAGCCATCAAGCAACAGTTGACGCCAGCAAAGACGCGCTGTTGGTCGGTGGGTTATTTGCCTTGCTTGGTTTCCTAGTCTCATTTATTTTGCCGAACATAAAAAATGTTGAAAGTGGTAAGTCCGCCGCAGCTGGACATTAGAAAAAAGAAACCCCTAAAGCAAATGCTTCAGAGGTTAATGACCAATCGTTACTCGTTTGGGGTGATGTAACGACAGTCGTGAGCAATAAGAAACTGAATAGTCAGCGCGACAAGCTCTTTCACCCCTCGTCTTGGGATGCGATAACCTATCCCACAGTCTTCCCCAGGGCAAAACATTCCGGAATTATAAAGCCTGATGGGGTTAGTGTTTAAGGCGTAGACCCCCGACCCGAGTAAAGACGCTTCAGCCACAGTAACGTCGCTAAAGCGAGTTCTTGCCTCACACTTTCCGTCTCGATGTCTAGGACAGTAGGAGTAAAAACTAGCCATCAAAACTCGCCTGGAGTTGGTACTACCACGATCAACAACGTGCCAGTGAAAAGTCACGTTTGCTACACAAATGAGCTCACCTATCTCTTCTTGGTCAGAGGAGATAAGCGAGTCGATCAAGGATTGTATTGTCTTCCTGGCTTCTTCCATCGAGTCAGCTCGTTGCTTTAGGTGGCCGTAACGAACGTCCAGCAGGTAAGTGAACCAAAAGCACATTCTCTGGAAGCCGAATTCCTTGATTAAATACTCAACTGCAACTTCCCCAAGATCATTTGGGCCACTGGAATAGAAAAAGTCACCGTTTCTGTCGATCAAGGCATGGCTACCGCCTTCATAGCCAAGAGTTACTAACCTAGGACCGCCCTGAGTTGGCCATGGTTTGTCCATATACCTAAGATATGGTGTGACCGCTGCCACGATCTGAAGTAAGAGCTGCCTTTCCCGATCGGTCTGAGTAGAGATGGTCGCAACCATTGCCTCCACGCCTTTCCTTGCCTAATAAAGCTAGTTCCTAAACGACCTAGCCTATTGGCGCGTTTATTATAGTCGGTAAATCGAGAAAAGTCAAACTATAGGTTGGAGATTTTTAATAACGGAAAAAAGTGAACTTAGTCCACGAAAGTGAGCGCTGAACCTTTTTTGTTGGCACGGCCGGTCCGACCGATTCGGTGGATGTAGTCCTGGTAGTTCTGGGGAAGGTCGTAATTGATAACGTGAGTGACGTCATCAATATCTAATCCTCGAGAGGCAACGTCAGTGGCGAGTAAAACATTGACTTGGTTTAGCTTGAAGGAGGACAGGGCCTTTTGCCTTTGACCTTGAGTTTTATTACTGTGTAAGGCCGCGACCTTAAATCCTCGCTCAGCCAATTCTTTGGCCAGCTTTTCTACCCCGTGCTTAGTTCTTCCGAAAACTAGCACCTTTTTATACTCATCTTGGATTAAGAGGTCGTGCAATACATCAGCCTTTCTTTGGCCGTTTATCTTGATGATATCTTGATCCACATTAGCGGCGGTCTCTTGAGTTTTCACTGATATAGTGATTGGATCTTTGAGTAAACTGTGCATGATACCGGTTATCTCAGGATTAATCGTGGCAGAGAAAAATAAGGATTGTCGCAGAGAAGGCAGATGCGAAATCAAGAATCTGACGTCTTTTATGAAACCCATGTCCATCATTCGGTCGACTTCATCTAGGACGATGTTGCTGAAAGTACTAAGGTTTAGGGATCTTCGCTCAATTAGATCCTTAAGTCGGCCAGGTGTGCCTATGACAAAGTGAGGGTTACGCCTTAATGTGGAGATCTGAGTATTGATGTTGGCACCGCCGATACAAAGAGCAGAGTACAGATTCAAATTACCAGCAAAAGCTCGGAATTCTTGATCGATCTGTAATGCGAGTTCGCGTGTAGGGGTGATGATTATCACTTTTTGATTGCGATTAAAATGAATCTTATTAATCAGAGGAATAAGAAAAGCAGCTGTTTTACCCGTACCTGTGTTGGCGATTCCGACTACGTCCCGACCTTCTAAAAGATGAGGTATGGCTTGATCTTGAATAGGAGTTGGGGTAACATAGCCTTTTTGGCTAATGTTGGCTTTTATACGCTCATGGATAGGAAAATCGGCAAACGTATGCTTTGGGACGTAGACGAATTCCTCTTCTACTTCCTGAGCTTTTTTGACGTACAACGAAATATCAACTTGTGGTTGATGGTTATTTTTTGAAGAAAACCCTCTAGGTCGGCTTCTATTAAAGCGATTAGAATAGTTGGTTCTATACATAGTTAGCTTATTAGGTAAAGTAATTTCGAGGATGATATCCTTGATTGGTCTACTCCAACCAGGCATTCGCAGGTGGGGAAATGAATGAGGATAACGAAACTCGTCTATTTAACTAATTTCAAGTATTATATCACAAACCGTATTAAAAGTATATTTAGCCTTATGAATTAAGGTTAAGCTTGCGGATTCTAATATTTTTCGGAGTGACTTCTACTAGTTCTGAATCATTGATGTACTCAAGAGCTGCTTCTAGAGTCATAACTTCGGGAGTATTAAAATGCTCAGAGACGCCTTCGCCGCTTGAGCGGTGATTGGTTTGTTGCTTTTCTTTACAGACATTTATCCTTATATCCTCACCACGGGAGTTCATACCGATTACTTGCCCAGCGTAGACTTGGGTGGAGGGACCTATAAATAAGTCACCTCGACCCTGCGCAGCGATTAAACCGTATAGCTTAGTGACACCACTTTCATGAGCGACCAAAGAACCTCTTTCTCGGGTATAAGTGTTGCCAGAGTCAGCCCGATACTCTAGGAAAGAGGAGTTAATTATCCCCAATCCTCGAGTGTCCGCTATGAACTCGCTTCGGTAACCAAAGAGTTCCTTAGTGGAAATAATAAACTCTAAAAATACAATTCCTGACTCGGAGACCATATCTTGAAGCTGTCCATGACGAAGTCCCATTTTTTGCATAACAATGCCTGAGTATTCTTCTGGGACCTCGATCATTACCCTCTCGAATGGTGTTTGTGTGTGACCATCGATTTTTTTCTCAATAACCTGTGGGCGAGAAACCTGAAATTCATAACCTTCTCGGCGCATGCGCTCGATGAGAATTGCCAAGTGAAGCTCACCCCGACCGGAAACAATCCAGCTCCCTCCTGACTCCTCAACCCTTAGGGCGACATCAGTCTCAAGTTCACGGAAAAGCCTTTCTTGAATAAGCCGAGCAGTTTTAAACTCACCTTCCTTGCCTGCCAAAGGTGAAGCGTTAATCCCAAAAGTCATTCTTACGGTGGGTTCTTCAATGTCGATCAAGGGTAGGGCTTTTGGGTTTGTACTATCAGCAATGGTTTCCCCGATTGTGATATCAGGGATACCAGATAGCGCCACAATGTCACCAGCCTGAGCTTCTTTTATCTCAACTCGCTCCAAACCTACAAAAGTCATAAGTGAGCTAACGCGATATTTTCTGGATTGTCCAGATCTAGTTATGTGCGTTACTTCCTGTCCTGATCTGATAACACCGTTATAGATTCTCCCACTAGCGATCCTACCTTTAAAATTGTCTCCAGTCGTTGAGGTTACTAGCATTTGCAATAGTTCATTCGGGTTACCAGAAGGAGTGGGGATGTATTTTAAAATAGCCTCAAAAATGGGAGAAATGTCTTTCATCTCAGATAAGTTTGGTTCTGTTCCGGCCAGACCAAGTTTGCTTGAACAATAAATAGTGGGAAAATAAGCTGCTTCCTCATCCGCCCCGAGCTCTAAAAATAAATCAAAAGTTTTATTTAAGACTTCCTGAATACGGGCATCAGATTTATCAATTTTATTAATGACCACGATTACTTTGTGACCTAGTTTTAGAGCTTCCTTAAGTACAAATCTTGTTTGAGGCATAGGACCTTCTTTGGCATCTATTAGGAGTAATACCCCATCAGCCATTTTGAGTACCCGTTGGACCTCACCGCCGAAATCAGCGTGTCCTGGCGTATCAATGATATTAATCTTAGTCCCGTTCCAGTCAACGGAGGCATTTTTGGAAAATATAGTTATTCCGCGCTCTTTTTCCAGATCGTTACTATCCATGATTAAAGTAGAGTCTTGGTTGAATTCTTTGCTGAGCTTAGTTTGGGATTGACGAAGTAAGGCATCGACTAGCGTAGTCTTGCCGTGGTCAACGTGAGCAATAATGGCGACATTTCTTAGATTTAACATATATTCAGTTTCAACAATGATTCTCCTCGCACTAAAGTGCGAGATATCATCTTTTCTCGAGATTCCTCTTCATCCTTGGGTTGAAACCCAAGGTATTCTCGAAAATAAAAAACCCGCCGAAGCGGTATTGTATTTTCGGGCAACGGGGACAATTATAACATTTATAGGTTTAATTTGCTAGGTCACCTATTGTCTAGACTTTTCCAGAGTATTAGACAGGCATAGGTGCGATAGGGCGACCACTTTGATGAAATAGTAGTTAACACCTCGGGAGTGGTTGTTTCTAGGTTGTAAAGTCTTTTGATCGCGTTTTTGAGTCCCTGGTCACCTAAGGAAAAGAGGTCGCTGCGACCGAGGGTAAACATCAGAAACATTTCCGCAGTCCAAGGACCGATGCCTTTTACCTTGGTGAGATGTGTTAGTACCTCCTGATTAGTTAGACCGCTAAGTTTTTCCAATTCAAGCTGACGAGTTTCCACTTTTTGTGCCAGATCATGCAAAAACGATGCTTTTGAATTGGACATTCCTACTCCTCTGAGTTGGTCATGAGTAAGATTGAGAATTGCTTTTGGAGTTACTTCTTGATTAAGAAATAAAGATAGAAACCGACCAAAAATAACGTCGGCCACCTTACCAGATAGTTGTTGGGCTATAATTTCATTGCATAGCGCTTGGAAATACTCAGAGGGCACACGTTTTGTGGGTAAATCAGGATCACCGATTTTGGTTAAGGCCTCAAACAAAACTGGATCCACTTTTTCAAGGTGTTTCCTAGCTTTGGTGTAAATACTCATATCTTGAGTATAGCAAAAGGTAACAGACTAAATGATTCGCCTTGGACTGAAGTCCGAGGGGCGGGTGTTTAGTGAAGCTCTACCCAATCGTCCTGGTTGTTTTGAGGAGGGGCGAAGTAGGGACCTCCATCTCTATATTGGCAGGGGTTCTGATCTCTTGTCTCTTTGGAAAGAATTAGTTTCTCCATAGACACACCCTTTTTCTGGTACTCGGCCTGCACGTCTGATGACATGTGGTTAAAAACACTGTCCAAATCCGAAAATGGTCCTGTCCAGTTGTCGATCTTTTTAGGAGGGAAACCGCTTCTTGCATAAATAATATCAAAGGAATCTCCCCGGGTTTTAGAAGTCGCTAACCAGCCGATTAGTTCTCCTGATTTAACCTGATCACCCAATTTTAAATCAGATCTTATATCTATATGCTGGGCACTGAATGTCCACACCCCAAGAGGCGGTATCAGGGCAAACATCTTTTTGGAGGAAATCCAAATCTCGCCTTCCAGATTAAGATCTGGTTCAGAGCGAATATCTGCTACATACCCATCGTATGGGGAATAAATTTCTACGGTCTTAGGCTTGTTATACTCTGGCTTCACCCAAAAATAATGCTTCATGTTTCTTTTTGTTTCGCGCTCATCCTGAGGAACTGTTACGTGACCTGTACAGCTACGGTACTTTGAGATTTTTTCAATTTTATCTAGATTGGTGAAATTGGCAACAACTTGTGGGGGAGGGTCGCTTTGAGCAGACTTTATCGAAAAGAATGCAGTGGCGATTAGAAGAATTACTAAAGTTCCAATACCGAGCAGAACCTTTTTTATCACAATTTAAGTTAAGCAGATTTTGTTAAGTCCTGTCAACCATAAGCCTTTGATAACTAAATTGATAAGGGTAATAAACAAGAAAATAATGAATAAAGTATAATTCAACCATGGAAAATTTTTACGACAGAGTAGCAAAGAAGTTTGGTGGTTATGCCTTTGGAAGCAGCAAGACTAAAGCAAAAAAGGAATATCCCTCCCAGGACCCGGAAGAAGTTTTTAAGACCAAATTAGTAGATCTTGCAGGTAAAGATAAAAAGGCTTTGGACATTGGTTGCGGAGACGGTAAGTTTGCCTTCGAGATTGCCGCTAATTTTGGACATATCCAGGGAATTGACAACTCAGTAGAGCTAATCAAAATCGCTTTAACAAAGAAAAATACGCTTGAGGTAGACAACGTAGATTTTAAGATCGAGGATGCGAGCACGATTTCCTTTTCGGATGGCTCGTTTGATATTGCTTTTTGTCGACGGGGACCAGGTTTTTATAAGGAGTATTACAGAGTACTTAAAAATGCTGGGTATTACTTAGAGATTGGTATAGGAGAACAAGACTGCGTTGATGTTAAGAAAATGTTTGGCCGTGGCCAGAATTATGGAGAATGGGATAGCCCACGCCTCTTGAAAGACAAGGATCAATTTGTCCGAATTGGATTTAAAGTGATTTTTGCGGAGGATTTTATTTATAACGAGTATTATGACTCAATTGAGGCATTGAATGACTTCCTTCAAGGAGTACCTATTTTCGAAGACTTTGATTCAGAGAAAGATAAGTCTAATTTAGAAAGTTATTGTAAGAGATTTGAAGGTAAGAAGGGCATTTTACTTCCCAGGCATAGAGTCGTTTACGTAGTGCAAAAGTAAAATCTCTAGCATCAAGATTAGCAATATTGATTATTTGTAGACTTTGAGCATGAAAACCTTACAGAAGTTTTGGTTGTATCTGATTTTAATCTTCTTTTCTCTTCACTTGATTAGGGATTTATTGCAAGATATTGGCTTAAAAAATTTATACACCACCGTTTTGTATAAAGAAGATCGGTCACTAGTGCCTTGGTGGTATTGGGTCGTCTTTAGCAGCTCTTATGTGATCGAGATATTAGGAATAATTTTGGCAGTTATCAGTCTTAAAGGAGGTAAGTTTGGGTTAGCTGGTACTCTGACAATTTTTCTAGCTGCTTATTTTGCAATCGCATGGTTGGTTTACTGGTTTCTGTTTTAAATACGTTGACAAACAAATCACACCTGGGAAGTGTGATGAATAGCGCACACAGGGAATTTTTACTATTCTAATACTAAATGCTTAATCATCCCTAGCTCTCGCTGATAATCTGCTTGATCGTATACAAATTGTGTATACGGATTAGACTTAGAAAAGTTTGAGAGTATAATTTCTTTTTCACAAAGTTCTTCAGTTGGATTTTCAACAAACTCTCTCAATGATGACCAGGGATAGTTTTGTAGCCTCGCCAGATCCTTAACAAGGTAGCCTGTATAAGGGTTGAGATGAATGTAACGGGAAACATGTAGTAGTTGTTCGTCCGTCTCAATACGTACCCCTTTAAATTGATCTAAAAGCAAAGGTCCAACGCGCTTATTCTTGATGTTGAAATAACGAGTGTAACTGTTTTGAAGGTTAGCCATGAATTTGGAGATCCCGTTATCGGAAACTTGTTTCAGGAGAAAATGAAAATGATTTGGCATTAGACAATAGCTTGATATATGTACCTGCTTTTTATTCTGACTTTTTAGGCTCTCTAGGACTTTGCTTTTTCTTTCTTCGGTTAGTCGGCAATAGTAAGAGTATCTTAGGGGTAAAGAGAGATGTTGGTAGAATTTAATCAGGTCGAGAAATCTTTGGTACTCTTTCTTGCTGGTAAAGATAGGTCTATGGTCGATCCCCCTATTGAAAACATGGTAAGTTTGTTGGTTGACTAGAGGTATTAAGCGGCCTGGCATATAACTAGTCTAGCAAGGAATTTCCTATGTGTAAATACAATATCACTTCCCAGGTGTGAAACTTCTCTGGGGAGCTTTTAGAATAGAAAAAGGGTAGGCAAATCGAGTGACTTACCTACCCCGGCCGCAATTCCACGAAACCAACCGAGCTATCCAATAGACGACTCGGTCGCAGGGCTATGCCCACCAGCTAGGGAATGGTATTTCACAGTCGGCTCCGCCCTATCCAAAAATAGAGTTTCCTAGCCTCCCATCTATACTAGGCACCTAGTGGTGTCCCGTCAGAACCAGTGGAAGGGATTCGAACCCTACAGCCAAAACAAGTTTCCCTGTCTTGACTTGCCACCCATCACTGTTTTACGACCAAAGATATTATAGATTATTGCGAATAATTGTCAAATAAAACTAAAGAAGCACAACTGCTTAGTTGGTGACCTCGGCGGGAATCGAACCCGCGATCTTCAGGATGAAAACCTGATGTCCTAACCGCTAGACGACGAGGCCGTATTTTATCCGCGGTTTACCTATATTAACATATCTGGCCTCGTAGCTCAACTAACTTGAAACCCCATAATATTGATTTTAGTTTTAATTTTTGTTAGTATACGCTCAGAAAGAAAGGGAGAAAATGAAGAGACTAGTCTGGATACTATTCGCAGCTGTAAACTTTGTGGTTAGGAATCTGAAACTGAAGGAGGGTGTTTTGTATCTGATAAGGCATACGACTATCGAGATAATTTTCTACATTTCCTGTGTGTCCTTTGTACTTGTAGTAATTACATCCTCGGATTTAAAGCTGCCTTTTTTGATGCTGCCAACACTTCTGCTAAGCGCTTTAGTGACTTTAACCTCTAGGAAGAAGGGTAAAAGACTTTGCTACGTCACTTTTGTTTTTAGCAAGTTTGGGCAAGGATTAGGTTTTGGTTGTTGTTATGTCGAAGTTGGTTCTCAAGGTTTTACCGCTAAACATCTGCAAGGTATTTGTGAACAGACAAGTACACGCTTTGATGTAGACCAAGTGGCTATTTTGTACA
>Ga0155428_125_pt1 | contig 10400 bp, 10 predicted proteins | sample RifCSPhighO2_02_FD_106396 | JGI IMG/M metagenome (GOLD analysis project Ga0155428, IMG submission 106396) | Candidatus Woykebacteria bacterium RIFCSPHIGHO2_02_FULL_43_16b
TTACACTCTAAAGATGTTCGTTGTGCTTTAAGTAAAACAATCCTTGATTTGTTCGAGTTGATTATTTCACTTCCTAAAGAAACTACATGATTGCTCGAAGAAAAGTAATTTATTTAGGTTTAGGAGCGGCCGTTGTGCTGGCAGATATTGCACAACAACTCGCTCCGTGACTAAACCAACACAGCACTTGGCCGAGGGCGTCTCTCCTTCCACAACTCACGTTGTTGAGAGGTGATCTCTCGCGAGTAGCCGGCGTCCGCGATCGGATTCGAGCCATCCTCTCGAGTTATGCCGAACCCAAACCGGAGAGCGAGGCTGACTAAAGACGCACGCTCTGAAGATGCGTCACGGCTGACGTCACCTAGCCGCTCTTGAATGATATAGGCTCGAGTGACGCGCACTTGGGTTTTGGGGCCCTTACTCTCCAACCTAACCTCAAAAGTTGTCTCGTTGATCTTCTGTTTGAGATAACTCTCCCAAACGCGCAACCTTTGAAGCGTAGTTTCCACAGCGCTATCAACGCTGTAGTTCTTGTTGAACGGTCCGACCCCAAAAGCCTTCTTGAAGTCCTGCCCGGGCTTGAGGGTGTGTGGGTAGACTACCTTCTGCAAAAAGGTAGCCAATAGGTAGCCACCTAACACGACTGCCATTCCCTGGTATATCTCCGACATAGGTTTGCCCTTTCTACCTGCCAAATTTAGGTACGATTGTTCGTGCCCATGTTTAGCAGGTAGAAGGCTGTCAGGTTCCTTACTAAGCTTACTACTTCACAGTAATAAACTTAGAGGGAACCAGGGGCGAGGATCGATCGCGCTAGTTAGCGGAGATCAACTCATCCCTGGGGAGATACAGGTCATTGGTACGTCTTTGTCCAATGCAGTCCTGATCTCATAAACATTGTATTCGCCCTGGTCACCCCTAGCTTCATGCGGAGGGTGGTGGTGCAGGATATTGCTAGTATCCCCAATGCTACCTAAGAGCAACGACAGGTGAAGAAGGTTTTTTCCCTTCAAGTCTTTCGACTCCTGTCCTAGTCCATTTCGCCTATACGGATGCCGCCTTCGGAGATGCCGCATCTTTTGCAAGACACAGCGACAGTATAGACCCCGAACATTTCCACCGGGGTTCCTACCCATTGGTGGCCTTCGGAAAGACATACCGCTTCCGCAGCCTGCAGCCTTAGGTCCCTTACCCTCAGCTGTATTCGGAGACGCTTAAGATTGTCATTGATCTGTCTAGAGTACATTCACCTCCCTTTCTTCTAGACAGGTCATTTCCAACCTAAGTGCAGCTTAAATTATAGCACACTATAGGTCAAATGTCAAGATTTATTGATTCCCATCAGGGGATAATTTTCATTTGATCAATGTATCATTGAAATATTCATTGTAAATTGAGAACTGAAAATTGAAAATTCCGAATATATTGACACCCTTGATACAAGATGCTAACGTTGAAGTATAAATTTTAGCCTTAAGGAGGTTCTTATGCAAACCGAAGGTCAACCAACCCCAGAAACTAATCCAAACCCAATGCCTAGCTCAACTCCTAACCCAGTTCCAGCTAGCGATCCTATGTCAAACCCAACACCAGCGCCAATGGGTCAGCCAGCGATGCCTGTTCCTGGTGAGGGTGAGTTACCACAGCCAGGTGGTAGCGAACCAGCTCCAGTAAGCCAGTAGCTGATTTGACTTAGAGACTAGTTTTCTATATACTCAGTATTATAATTTGGATGAATTGTAGTTAATGGTGGGGTAAAACCCGCCATTAATTTTACCAAAATAGGAGGTTAATGTGGCTCTTAGAACAGAATTTGCTGCTGCCCTAAACCAAGCGGCTGCCGAGCGTGGTTTGGACACGACTGAGGTATTAAAAATCATTACTGAGTCAATCAAAGCAGCTTATCGGAAAGACTTTGGTGGTGAAACAGAAGAAATTGAAGTTGAGTTGGACCCAGAGCAGGGTGGGGCGAGGGTCTTTAAGGATGGTAAAGACGTGACTCCAGACGGATTTGGTCGGATTGCTGCGCAAACTGCTAAGCAGGTGTTACTTCAACGTATCCGAGAAGCCGAAAAAGGAGTCATTCTAGGAGAATTTGAGAAAAGAGTAGGCACGATTATCAATGGTATGGTCCAAAGATTTGAAGGGCCAAACATCATCATTGACCTTGGGAAAGCCGAAGGCGTTATGCCTCCGCACGAGCAAATTCCTGGTGAGCACTATCGCCTCAACCAACGCCTCCGTTTTTATATCGCGGGCATAAAAGAATCAGTCAGAGGACATGAAATTGTTGTTTCTCGGTCCCATAAAGGTCTTGTGGAAGGCCTGTTTAAACTAGAAGTTCCTGAAATAGGGTCTGGAGTAGTCGAAATTAAAGCTGTTGCTCGGGAGGCAGGTACTCGGACTAAAGTAGCCGTTTCCTCAAAACAAGCCGGAGTAGACCCAGTAGGTAGTTGTGTAGGTCAAAAAGGGGTTCGGGTTCAGGCTGTAATTGCTGAGTTGGGGCAAGAGAAAATTGATTTGATTGCCTGGAATGAAGACCCCATTAAGTTTGTGGCCTCAGCCCTATCCCCTGCTAAAGTGTCTGGTGTCAAATCTGATATTCCTAATAAAATAGCTTTTGTGGAAGTTCCTGAGGATCAGCTTAGTTTGGCGATTGGTAAAGAAGGCCAAAATGTGCGGTTAGCGGCCAAGCTGACTGGCTGGAAAATCGACATTAAAGGGGCAAACTTAGGTGGTAGCAATGAATCAGAAGAAGCCAAAGAAGCCCGAGAAATCCTTAGTGGTGACATAAAGCCAGCCAAAAAAACCAAAACTACCAAACCAAAAATAGCTAAAACCGCTAAGAAGACTACCAAGACGGTTAAAAAAGTAGCTAAGAAAAAATCGGCAAGCCCTGAGTAGCAGGAGTCTGGTAATTTGTATATGACAGAAAAAGTAGAAGTTAAGCAAAATTTATTGACGAGACCGCCTGTGGTAGCCATTATGGGTCACGTAGACCATGGTAAGACCAGTTTGCTTGATGCTATTCGGAATAGCCGAGTGGCGGAAAAAGAACACGGTGGTATTACCCAGCATATAGGTGCTTATCAGATAGATTTCAAGAACCAAAAAATTACTTTTATCGACACCCCAGGACACGCTGCTTTTTCACAAATGCGGGCTCGAGGGGCCCAGGTAACTGATTTGGTTATTTTGGTGATCGCGGCTGATGATGGTGTGATGCCTCAAACCAAAGAGTCTCTGAGCCACATAAAGGCCTCTGGGGTACCATTTATCATTGCAGCCAACAAGATAGACTTACCTGGAGCGGACATAAATAGAATTAAACAGCAACTGGCTGAAAACGATGTTTTGGTTGAAGAATACGGTGGGAACGTTCCTGTCGTGGCAGTCTCGGCCAAAACCAAACAAGGCTTGGACGACTTGTTGGATATGGTTATCCTTGTGTGCCAGGTAAACGAGCTGAAAGTCAGTTCTAAGAAAGAGTTCGTTGGTGTAGTCATTGAATCGAAATTAGACCGATTTCGTGGTCCTGTAGCGACAATACTGGTTAAATCTGGCGTTTTGAAGGTGGGTGACCAAATTACCGCAGGTAACACCCGTGGTAAAGTCCGCTCGCTAAAGCTGTTTGATGGTAAAACAACCAATCAAGTAGTTGTTTCTACCCCGGTTGAGGTAATGGGCCTCAAGGAGGTACCTCAGGTTGGGGAAAAGGTAGAGTTATCTGGAAGTGTTGATGTAGCTCCCATTGAAGCCAAGGAAACCAAAAACATTGGTTTTGATTTTGCCGATAATAGCAAAAAAGAATTCCGTCTTGTCATCAAGGCAGATGTAGCTGGGTCGCTGGAAGCAATTGTTCGTTCAATTCAAGAACTCCAAACCCCAGATTCTGAGGTAAAATTTATTCTTAAAGAGACTGGGGATATTACTGAATCAGACATCTATCTTGCCCAATCAACGAAGGCTTTAATCATAGGTTTTAATGTTAAACCACTCCCATCGGCGGCCAAAATTGCGGAGCGAGAAAAAGTTCTAATTAGGACTTACAGTGTTATTTACGAGCTTTTGGACGAGCTAAAAGAGGGAATAGACGTCCTAACCAAAAAAGAGGCTGAACCTGAAATCAAGGGCAAAGCTTCAATTTTGGCTTTGTTTGACACAAGCTCGGGAACAGTAGTGGGTGCTAGGGTTACTGAGGGTGAAGTAAGCCGAAATGATAACTTAAAGGCTTTTCGAGAAAAAGAGTTAGTTGGTAGTGCAAAGGTCACGTCAATGAGACACGAGAAGGATGAAATCTCCAAAGCCACTTCCGGCCAAGAGTTTGGGATCGTCACCAAACCGACCCTTGACTTGGCTCCAGGTGACGTGATTATTGCCTACAAGTCAGGTTAAATTTGCACTTCCTTATCATTTCAGATATAATCAGTCACTATAATTTTTAATTAGCTCTTGTAACCTTACTTAGGGAGTTATTACTCATTTATTTATTGGAAATTGAGAACTGAAAATTCGTAAACGTATGCAGATAAATAATATTGGAACACAAGTTAATGGTCTTTTGGAAGGTACACAAAAGGTAATGATTGTTACCAGAGAAAATCCGACCTGGGATGGTATTTTTTCAATCCTTGCTTTAAACGAATATCTGATACGTCTTGGTAAACAGACGTGCTTGGTCAGCGGGGAAATCAGCAATCCTGACAACATTAGCGGTGTCTCGGGTTTTGTAAATTCCATCCCACCTAGAAATCTGGTTATCTCTTTTGATTATGTCGAAGGCTCAATTGAAAAAGTGAGCTACAACGTAGAGGGTGATAAATTTAACCTAGTAGTTACTCCTCGAGGTGGTTTGATTAATCCTGAGAAAGTAAATTATTCCTACTCAGGGGAAATTTACGACGTTGTTTTCGTGATTGACGTTCCAGAGCTACCCTTAATTGCTAAGGGAGCGGTCGGCGTAAACGAGACGCCAAACACAACTCTGATAAATATTGATCACACCCAAATAAATACTCTTTACGGCCAGATTAATTTCGTTGATGTGGGGCGGGCTTCGAGCTCGGAAATGGTACTGGAGTTGCTTAATCAACTTAGTGGTCTTAACTCAGATAATGCAACTCTACTTTACCAGGGTATAAAAGCCGCTACCCAGAATTTTTCTCTAGGTGTGAAATCAGAAACTTTAAAAAACGCAGCGCACTGTCTGAAAGTAGTTGAGAGCGCTGAAATAGGCCCAGAGGGAATAAGTGGTACTAGAAAAGATTCGCAAGATACCGAAGCTAAAGATGTAGCGCCAGAGAGCGTAGAGGAACCTACCAAATTGGAAACAAAGCCGGTAGAGTCAGAAAAGACACCTGACTCATCCTGGCTTTCCCCAAAAATTTTCCGGAACTCTCAGTTGGAAAATTGATTAGTCAGTGCTATTCTGAAACAACCCTTTGTTACCATCAGGTCTGACAAAGGTTCAAGGGTTAATTGCAAAGCTTAATTTGAGCTGATATACTAAATTTATGTCCTTAGAAAAAGACGAAAAAACAAAGATTTTACAAGAATTTGCCCAGCATGAGGGAGACACAGGGTCTCCAGAGGTGCAAATTGCTCTACTAACTGAGCGGATTAACCGTCTTTCTGAGCATCTTAAAGATCACAAGCAGGATGTCCACTCTCGCCGTGGTTTGCTTCAAATGGTTAATAAAAGACGAAGAATTATGCTTTACCTCATGAAAAAAGACGCTGATCGCTATAAAAATATTGTCGAGAAGCTAAAGATCAAGTAATATTTTCCTGTCTAAAAAATAAAACGCATTATGAATAGAGAAATTGTTAAAAAAGAAATTAACTGGGAAGGTAAAAAACTAGTTTTGGAAACAGGTAGACTTGCTCACCAAGCAAATAGCGCGGTGCTGGCTACACTTGGTGAAACAGTTGTCCACGCGACAGTCACAAACGCCCTTCCCAAGGAAGATACAGATTTCTTCCCCTTGAGTGTTGAATACGAAGAACGTCTGTATGCCTCTGGACGTATTTCTACCTCCCGTTTTATTAAGCGAGAGGGGCGACCGAGTGAACAAGCCGTTCTCAATGGCCGTCTTATCGATCGTTCTATTCGACCATTATTTCCGAAAGATTTTAAAAACGAAGTTCAGGTTATTGTGACGGTCTTGTCTTATGACAATGAAAACGACCCAGCTGTATTGGGACTGGTGGCCGCTTCAGCCGCTCTTAGCATCTCCGATCTTCCCTGGAATGGCCCAATTGCGGGGATGCGTCTGGGGTATGCAGAGAAAGAATTTATTTCCAATCCCCTCGAGACCGAACTTGAGTCTAGCGAACTTGATTTGGTTGTTTCTTCAAGTGACTCAAAAGTAGTAATGATAGAAGCGGGTGCTCACGAAGTTCCAGAGCAAGTAATATTTGAGGGGATTAAGTCGGCATTCGAAAAGTCTCAACCTGTAATCAAGCTAATCAAAGAATTTGCCACAACCGTTGGAAAAGAAAAAATGACTTACGAGGTCAAGCAGGTTGATGAGCTGGTAAAAAAAGAGATTGTCGAGCACGTTAGAGTAAATTTCAAAGAAAAGCTTTTTAATCCGGATAGAGGGGCCCGAGACCGTGCCACAGGAGAATTCAGAGAAGAAATCTATAAGCTTTTTGAAGGCAAGTTAAGTAAGTCTGAAATGGCTCAGATTTTTGACAAAACAGCCAAGCAAATGGTTCGGGAAGCTATTGTCGATGAGGGAAAGCGGCCTGACGGACGTAAAATCAATGAGGTTCGTGAAATTGAAGTTGAAGTGGGACTTCTTCCTCGGACACACGGGTCAGCGGTGTTCAGACGCGGTGACACCCAAATCCTTTCTATCGCCACCCTCGGTTCCACCTCCCTTGAGCAGCTTATTGATGGTATGGAAGGCGAAGAGACGCGGCGTTACATGCATCACTACAATTTTCCTCCCTACGCTACCGGTGAAGTACGTCGTGTTGGGTCTCCGGGAAGACGAGAAATTGGCCATGGAAAATTAGCCGAAAAGGCTCTCCAACCTGTCGTTCCTGATGAGATCGAATTTCCGTATACCATCCGAGTAGTTTCTGAAACAATGGCCTCCTCTGGTTCTACTTCCATGGGTGCAACTTGTGGCTCTACAATGGCTTTGATGGATGCTGGAGTGCCTATTAAAACGCCTATCACAGGTATAGCCATGGGTCTTATTACCGAAGGCGATAAATACGAAATCCTAACCGACATTCAAGCGCTGGAGGACTTTTTTGGTGACATGGATTTCAAAGTCGCTGGTAGTGAGCAAGGTGTCACTGCAATCCAAATGGATACCAAAATTGACGGACTTACATTCGAAATGATTGATAAAACGCTCAAAGACGCTCGAGTTGGCCGATTACACATTCTGGATGTGATGCTGAAAGCTCTCTCCAAGCCTCGTCCGGAGCTCTCCAAATACGCCCCTCGGGTCCTGGTAGTCCAAATCCCTCCCAAGAAAATTGGGGAAGTTATTGGAAGTGGTGGAAAAACGATTAACCAGATTATTGAATCAAGTAAAATCGATAAGAATACAGTTATTGATATTAACATTGAGGAAGATGGACGGGTCATCATCACCGCAACCAGCGAAGAAGCCGCCGCCAAAGCAGCGTCACAGGTGGAAAATATTACCAAAGAAGTAGAACCTGGTGAAGTGTACGAGGGAACGGTCAAAAGAATTATGCCTTTCGGGGCTTTCGTAGAAATATTGCCTGGAAAAGAAGGCCTGGTCCATGTATCTCAATTGGAAAACCGCCGTGTCGAAAAAGTTGAGGATGTGATTAAGGTTGGAGACAAGTTTAAGGTAAAAGTGCTTGAGGTTGATAGTCAGGGACGAATAAACTTGTCTAAGAAACTAGCGGCAGACTAGTTTTTAGAAAATTACTAGCTTTACCTGTTTCCCTAATGACCAAATCTGACGAGTTGGACCAGTTAAAATGTGAGCTTACCGCAAACAAGGGTCTCCCTCTGCGTGAAGGAGCAACTAATTTGGTTTTTGGCGAAGGGGATATAAACGCAAAGGTTGTGTTAATTGGAGAGGCACCGGGATTTCACGAAGACCGTTTAGCCCGACCTTTTGTCGGTAACGCTGGAAGTTTGCTTAATAAATTACTCTTGAAATCGGGTTTGAGCCGCGAAGAGGTTTATATAACCAACATTGTTAAGTATCGTCCGCCGGATAATAGAGATCCGCTGCCTTTGGAGATTCAAGCTTTTGCTCCTTACTTAGTCAGGCAAGTAGAAATAATAAACCCATCATTCATCGTTACCTTGGGGAGATTTTCTATGAATTACTTCTTGCCCCAAGCTAAGATAAGTGAGGTTCACGGCAGGCCTTTAGTGTTGGGTGGTAGAATAATAATACCAATGTTTCACCCGGCCGCTGCTCTTAGACGAAGCGAGATTTTGGATTTAATTGAGTCGGATTTTGAAAAACTACCACAAATAATACTTTCTCCCGAAGACTTTATGGTTAAGGGAGATGATGAAAACAAGGACCAAATGACTTTGTTTAACTAGCTACAAGGAAATAATTATGCAATTTAGATTACCAGCCAAGCAAACCCACCCCACAAGCGGTCCAACTCTCAGGATCATTCCCTTAGGCGGAAACGGACTTGTAACCAAAAATATGTATGTCTACGAGTATGGGGACGACATTATTGTGGTCGATTGTGGCATGGGTTTTCCTGAGGAGTCTATGCTTGGGATTGACATGGTCATCCCGGATATTACTTACTTACTCGAGCGAAAACGCAAAATCCGAGCAATTTTTATTACCCATGGTCATGAGGATCATATCGGGGCCCTCCCTTTTTTGGCTCCGCAACTCAATGTGCCGATTTACGCGACAAAACTTACCGCAGGGTTGATCAGGGTAAAACTCAAGGAACGTGAAGTACTCAATAAAACAAAAGTTATTGTCTTCGACCCTTCGGAAGTCTTTACTCTAGGGAGTTTTCGCATCACGGCGTTTCGGGTAAGTCATTCGATTCCAGACGCAGTGGGTTTTGGAATCACCACTCCCGCAGGGCTGGCGATCCATACAGGAGATTACAAATTTGACTGGACACCAGTGGACGGTAAACCGACTGACGTGGCCAAGATTACCGCACTGACCAAAGATGGGTGCTTGGTCCTCCTTTCCGATTCTCTACGATCTGAAAAACCTGGTACGACCCTGACTGAGCTGAAGATTCAGGAACAGTTTGAAAATGAAATGCGCTCGGCAATCGGTCGGGTGCTCATAACCACTTTTTCATCCAATATTTCGCGTATTCAGCAAGCGATTAATGCCTCAGTCAAATTTGGTCGTCGTGTCGGTATTGTGGGAAGGTCGATGGAAAATAACATGGTGGTGGCACGTGAGCTTGGGTATATTAGTTACCCCCAGGATTTGTTAATTCCTCCGAAGGACTTTGATCGTGTTCCCCCGAAAAATACAACCCTTATCGTAGCTGGGAGTCAGGGTCAGTCAGGGAGTGCTCTCACCCGTATTTCCCGAGGAGAACATAAATTTATCTCGATCAAGCCCGGAGATTTGGTTATTTTTTCCTCAGACCCGATCCCTGGCCATCAAGATGCGGTGCATAGCGTAATTGACAACCTTACTCGTCTCGGTGCCGAAGTACGGTATTCTGATATTATCGATGACTTCCACGTTTCTGGTCATGGGTCACAATCTGAGCTACTGCTAATGCTATCCTTGTGTCATCCGAAATATCTCATTCCTATATCGGGTATGTATCGTCAGATGAAACAGCTGGGAGTACTGGCCGAGCATGCTGGCATGGATCCGAAGAATATTTTTGTAGAAGACGAAGGGACAGTTTTTGAGTTTACCCAAAGCTCTGCTCGGATTACACAAAAAATTGAGTTAAATAACGTAATGGTTGATGGTCTTGGGGTTGGGGATATTGGTAATGTGGTGCTTAGGGACCGTAAAGTGCTCTCAGAAGAAGGAGTTGTCGTTGTGATTGTTACTATCAAAAAATCTACAGGGGAGATGATTGGCGAGCCTGACATCGTATCGCGCGGGTTCGTATATATGAAAGAATCTGAAGGACTCATTAACGAAGCTAAGGCTGTCGTGCGCAAGACCTTAGAGCCTGTAAAAGTTGTTGACTGGCACAATTCTCGGGATAAAATTATTGATCAACTTGAGAAGTTTCTCTACGAGCGTACCGAGCGCCGTCCAATGATCCTACCTGTGGTGGTTCAAGCTTAGGCGTTCTTAAAGTCGTTTGCACTTGGGTGAAGCAAGAGATATAATTTCTCCACGATGCGAATTCGGAGAAGGAGGGCTTATAAAAGTCGAAGCCCGTTTAAATTCAAACTTAAGAAACAGACTTTTCGATCCATC
>Ga0155428_102_pt4 | contig 10142 bp, 12 predicted proteins | sample RifCSPhighO2_02_FD_106396 | JGI IMG/M metagenome (GOLD analysis project Ga0155428, IMG submission 106396) | Candidatus Woykebacteria bacterium RIFCSPHIGHO2_02_FULL_43_16b
ACAGACATTGTCTTAACCAAAAATTCAAAATCAAAGAATGCGGATGAGATATTGTCACTAGCTGCCGCAATTGAAAAAAATTCGGAGCATTCCCTAGCTGAGGCTATTGTGACTAAAAGCGAAACCAGAAAACTCGATCTTCCTAAAGTGGCTGATTTCGCGGCAATTGCCGGTCACGGCGTTCGGGGAGTTGTCAACGGTAAATCGTTAGCACTAGGAAATAGAAAGTTAATGACCAAAGAGGGCTTGGATATTGGTCAGATTGAGTCAAACTTGGAAAAACTAGAGAATGATGGCAAAACCGTGATGATACTAGCTTACGACAACCAAATAAGCGGCTTGATTGCCGTCAGCGATACTGTCAAGGACACAGCTCATGAGGCAGTCAGCCAATTGAAAAAGCTGGGCTTAGAAGTGGTGATGATTACAGGTGATAACCATAGAACTGCCCAAGCTATAGGAGAAAAGCTAGGAATTGATAAAATATTAGCTGAAGTCTTACCTCAGGAAAAAGAAAGTAAGGTTCGGGAAATTCAAGAACAGGGTAAGATAGTTGCCATGGTCGGGGATGGGATAAACGACGCTCCCGCCCTTGCTAGTGCGGACGTGGGAATCGCTATGGGTTCAGGAACTGATGTGGCTATGGAGTCAGCAGGTATAACCTTAATTAATCAAGACTTAAGGTCAGTGGTTGCAGCTCTCAACCTATCTCGAAAGACCATGCGAACTATAAAATTAAATTTGTTCTGGGCTTTTGGTTACAATGTAGCTCTTATTCCAGTTGCCATGGGGATTTTGTACCCGTTTTTTGGAGTGTCAATGAATCCAATTTTTGCCTCACTAGCAATGTCCACTAGCTCAATATCAGTAGTTCTAAACTCCCTGTTACTAAAAAGGGTACGTCTCTAGCTTGCCTTAAGAAAATGGTATGGGTAAAATAAACATTATGCAAATAAAAAAGTTAACTTTATCAGATAAAATCTCAGTTCAGTCGGCTCTGTTGATCGGTTCAGCACTAATTTCCCTGTCTATTCTAATAAGCGGCGGCGTTGTTAAACTAAAAAGCTCTCCCTCAGTTCTTGGCCAAGCCACCATTCCCACAACCACTCCCGGAGTGGATCAGGGACAAATTGCTACCGTTTCCGGGGATGACGACCCTGTTTTGGGCAGTAGTAGCGCGCCAATTACCATCATCGAGTTTTCCGATTACGAGTGCCCGTATTGCAAGAGACACTTTGACCAGACTTACGGGCAGCTGAAAACTGATTACATAGACACAGGTAAGGTCAAGCTTATCTATCGTGACTTACCACTATCTTTCCATGAACCAGAGGCTTCTAAAGAAGCCCTAGCAGCCAATTGTTCCAGAGACCAAGGTGGGGATAGTGTCTATTTCAAATTCCACGATGAGGTTTTCAAAAAAACCAAATCCAATGGTGAAGGCCTAGGTGAAAATGGTATTTATCAGATATCCAAAGACCTTGGTCTAAACCAAACTGATTTCAAAAACTGTATCGATAATCAAAAATACGCCAAGGAAATAAAAGACGACGTTAGCGAGGCCAGTAAAATCGGCGCTGGTAGCACTCCTTCATTCTATATCGGTAAGTCCTCGCCTAATAATGTCATCCAAGGCATCTACCTGAGAGGCGCTCAACCATTCGATCAATTTAAAAAGGTCATCGATTCACTAATATGAACCTCTGGTTAGTTTTTCTTACTGGCCTTAGCGTAGGAAGTATAAGTTGCCTGGCTGTTCAAGGCACTCTTCTTGCGTCCACCATTGCCACCCGAAACAATAATTCAACACGCAAAATTCACCCTTTGCTTCCCACAGTGTGGTTCTTAGTAGCCAAATTGATTTCCTACACTATTCTAGGATTCGTTTTGGGTTTTTTGGGTAAAACTATTGGCTTTTCCAATCAGGTTTTTATTATTGCCCAGTTTCTCGCCGGATTGTATTTAATTGCCTTAGGGCTAAATCTCTTGGGTGCCCACCCTATATTTCGTTACGCGGTTATAAATCCACCCAAAATGATGTCGCGATTTATCCGGTCACGCTCAAAAAGCGCCGAGATTTTCGCACCGGCTTTGCTTGGGATACTTACTATTTTTATTCCGTGCGGGGTAACTCTAGCTATGGAAACCGTGGCAATTACAAGTGCCAATCCCTACTCAGGCGCGGCTATCATGAGCGTTTTCACTCTTGGTACCAGTCCAATATTTTTAGGCCTAGGTGTATTCACCGACTTTTTGACTAAAAGGCTAAAAGGAAACTTACTGCGTTTTGCCGCTTTGGTTATTTTGTATTTTGGGGTTACCTCAATTAACGGCTCGCTAGTTTTAGTTGGCTCCCCCATCACGTTACAAAAGCTATACGATATCATTCCAATTGAGATAGATCTAGGTGGGGACTCTAATCCGGTATTAGCCGCCAACCTAGTAAACGGAACCCAAATTTTTGATATTCAAGTAACGGGACAAGGTTACTCTCCTAGTTATCTAACCGCGAAATTAGGTTTACCGATTAAATTAAATCTTCATCCTGCTGGTAACTTAGGCTGTACCACTGTTTTTAACATTCCGAAACTAAAAATATCTAAGACCCTAGTCTCAGGAGAAAACACCTCGGTTGAGTTCACGCCGACTAATAAAGGCGATTTGACCTGGTCCTGTTCAATGGGGATGTACACAGGTAAGTTGAGAATTGGCTAACTATGATTACAAAACAGATTTTCAAAATTGAAGGCATGCACTGTACCTCGTGCTCCTTACTGATTGAAGGGGATTTAGAAGATCTTAATGGGGTGCTAAACGCACAGGCAAATTATGTCCGAAGTGAATGCTTGGTGGAATTTGATGATGAGCAATTGAATACCGAAGTGATAATCGGAACAGTTGCCCAAATAGGTTACAAATTACAACCTCTAACCTAACTACTACCTTTAAATCGCGTCCTTACCCACAATAACCAAAACATCAGTAGTGGGCTTTACTTCACCTTCAGGTAAAGGTCCTGATTGGGCAGAGAGGGTAGTAATAATATTTTTTACCATATCCTTAAACTTCCCAGACAAATCTACCACAAGGGTGTTTTCGTATTCTTTCTTGACAGAGGAATCCCGACGAATATCCAGGTTAGTATATTTAGATTTAAGAGTTGTTTCGACTTTATTGGTCAAACCAGCGTTGTTAGTGCCGTTATAGAGAGTAACAACAACGTTGGCTGGCGAGGGAGATGGAGACGCAGCCTGATCACCTGCTTGGCCAGATTCATCTTGGACATCTCTAATAGGACCAATATCAATAATCTTTTTGGTAGAAGGTCTGTAAAGAATTGCTTTTTTGGCTTTCGTGTAAATCAAAACCTTGTCGTCATTCTGAGTTTTGGCGAAAAATGGCTGCTCTTTGAGCTTCTCCGCATCAATAACCGTGGCCACCGTAGGATCCTCATCTTGAGGCAATTCCACAAGCATCCCGACTTCCGCAGTCAGCTTTTTGACTTCTTCCTGAGCCGCTTTTTGAGCAGTCGAGGGGTCAGTTTTAATGGTCTTAATTTCTTTCTGGGCTTTTTGGTACTCCCAATAAAAATATCCTGTACCGCCTATTCCAGCTAAGGTCAATAAAACCAACACGGGTATCAACTTCATCATACAAGCAAAACTCCTTCGAATCTAACTTTAGCATATCCAAATTCGGCAAAGCAAGCCTGAATATAACTATTTCTATCAGGAAATATGGTTGGAGGTCTTTTTACCTGTTGCAAGCTTGGTCTGCGTTTCACGAACAGCAATCTTGGGAAGGAGGTCTTTATTTTCGGCAAGATACTCCTCAACACGAGATCGGTAGTTGGCTATTAAATCCCGCAGGATCCAGGAAATGGCTTTGGTAATAAGAACATCTCTTTCGTCCTTTAGACGATCGATAATTTCAAAAGCCAAGTGTCCAAGACGAGGATCCGGAGATTTGGCAACCACTTTGGTCAGCAAAACCAAGCTGGCCCGCCGTTTGGCAATTTCCTTGCTTTTTGAAAACTGCTCAATCATTGGTTTCCATACATTCCATTTTTCAAGGAACTCTTCGGCCTCAAAAGTCGATTGGCACAGGGAATCAACTTCCGCCCAACCTTCTAAATGTGAAAGCCAGTTATCCAAAAGTCGGGGATTAATTTGTTTACGGAACCGAGGACAGGTATCGAGCAAGTTACTAGCGATTGTTTTCTCCTCATAGGATTCCCCTAAATATAGAGAGTCAAGAAGTTCAATAAAGTCGGGGAGAGAAATATTTTTATGTGTCTTTACCCATTCTTTCGCCAGTGCCCGGCGGATAGGGACTCTCAAACCATAGAACTTATGAGAAGTGCCATGATACCTTTGAAGAAAATCTGTGGTTTCTTTAGAGTCTGCTTGATTTTTGCGTATTACATCGAGAATTTCTTTATAAAATGAATTCACGGACTCATTATGCCAGGTAAGTTAGAAACAAAGAAAGCCATCAAACTGAAGTCTGATGGCTTAAGATAAAACTTGGTCTGACCATAGCGCTCGATACCGAGGAACCAAGTCTGGAGTTAGGCGACATCCAGGACAGGCCCAGTGGTAAAGAAGCGATTGGTCTTGGGGAGACAACTCGTTCGGGACGTGACTTTCGCCTGTTGCTATGAACGACTCCACACAACATGACGGAAAGCCGAAAAACTCCCCCTCACTCCGGATAACCTCAGGTGTCTTAACGAGTGTAGTTCCTTCAAATTGATTGTGGTAACAGTCAACAAGACTCGCATCTCTACTAAATACCACGTGAGTAACTACGGTTCCATCCAAAGCTACTCGGTGGACTTTTCGATACCTAAGTCCCAACGCCCTAAGGGTTTGAAGCTCCTCCCGACCCAGATCCCATTCCACCCGGCTGAGAGGTTTTACTCCCTCTGTCGTCAGTCCTGCCAGAAAGTCTAGGTCTCCGTTACTTCCCATGTGACCTTTTCAATCCTTCAACAAGTTGGTCGAGTGTAGCCTGGTCAAGCGCGTGCTTAGACGCCGGTGACGAAGAATGAGTTGCGCCGTCACCAGCCCCAGTTTTCTGGAACCTGGTAAACATAGGAGCCGTAGACCCACAATAAGGGCAGACCTCAAATCCCTTGTAAGTCTTAGCCCCAGGAAGAGGCAAACTACTAAGAATCACGTGTTCGCAGAACTGTCCCACTGATCAACTCCTCGCTGTATAGTGGCTCCCACTATACCAAAAATGAGAGATTAAGTCAACATTATAGGTTAAAAACGAAAAAGAAAGCCGAAAGCAATGACGCCTTCGGCTAGGTTAGTTATACTCCAAAATGCCAATCAAAGAGAATTGCACGCATTCTCCTAGTTTCAGCCATCAAACTATTCTTGGCTAGGAGTCAGCTTGATAGGCTCTTATCTTTTTCTTATGGTGTTCTTCCCCAATGTACAGTTCATGGAGGATCGCCTGAGCAAACAAGTGATTCTGACCCTTTAGGAAAAATTGGATCAACAAGCGATTAGGTGGACCTTCTTGCGAAGTGCCCCAAGATATTTGAAGAATATTATCACCAAGTATGACTACATCAGTAATATCCAGTAGCTGCACCCGAAAAGCATGGGTCGATAAATCACCAAGGTTTGGCGCACCTTGATACTGAACTAAGCAAAAATCAACTGAGTGATCCGTTACCTTAAATACCATTTCCTCACCGCTACATTCCGGCTCGACTCGCCGATGTCCATGCAAGTAAATCGCGCTCATCCCAATAGAGTAGGAATTTCGATAAGCACCATTGTCACGCAAGTACTTAAATACCCGCCATTGCCACGATAACCACGATCCCAGACCCATCTGTCTCACTCCTTAACCCGAATTGAGAATGGGTATATTATACCACATTAGTACAAACTATAAGTCTTTTGGATTTTTGATCAAGTTTTACCACACCTGGGAGGTGAGAAGCAAATAGTTTTGCTTCGATGGGAATTGTAGCCAAGCTGTGCTTAGCGTTAAGCAATTCCCGGGCGATACAGATAGGTCACCTAGGGATTTTTATCCCAACCAAACTCAGAATAAAGGTGGCCTTGACGAAAGCTTTCAATTGCCACCTGAACGTAATCAATTAGATTTTTAGGAAGTTGCTCAATAGGAAACCAGCTAAGATCATCACACTTATCAGGCTCAGTATTCCCAGGCTCACTTTGCCATTTTTCAACTACAAAATAAAAATCAACCCGTTCATGATCATTGGACCCCTTACGCCGATGCATTACATGAACGAACCTCAAGTCGTTCTCGTTTATGCTCACCCCTACTTCCTCATAGGCTTCCCGAACACCAGCCCTTCGAACACTTTCCTCACCATCAACGTGCCCAGACACCAGACCGTACTTCCCGTCGTTGTGGCCCGTGTTAGCCCGGTGCAATAGCAAAAGTTTGTCCTCTTTGAAAAAAAGCAAAAAGACCGCTGGAACTAGTTTAAACCTGTCTTTTTTTATTATGCTCATATTTTATATTTTACACCTCGGGGGTGTAAGACTAGCCTTTCTTCGAAACAAGAATAATATAATTTCCTACATCCAGGTTTATCAAATCAACCAGCAAAAACGCTGATATCACATTATTGGTAAACTCGTGTGGTAGAGCTCTGATAAGCAATTTTGATAGAAAAATGGGTAAACAAAAAAAGGCATCTGCCTTCTTTTCAAAACTCCTAAGGGTAGGCAATGTAAGGGGGGACACGTCTTCTTCAAAAATTACCTTAAAACCTGATTTGATAACTTTTGCTTTAAACAGATCGTAGTTTTCAAAGTTTTCTATTAACATGCCTTTCTGAGCTACATCGACAGCCAATATTTCGTCATTTGATAGTTCGTCAGTGTTTTTATTTAAGTAACCGTCGATAACGACAAGCAAACCGTTTGGCTTTAAAACTTTTCTTGCTTGAGCCAAGACTTTTTCCTTATCATTGCTGTAACAAAGTGACTCGATTATGAAAACTAAGTCAAAAGAGTTCGGTTTGAACTCGTCCAGATTATGGTAATCACCAAAATGCGGATAAAAATTTGAACAATTGTTTTTAACCCCAGACAGCTGACCGCCGGGTAAATCCAAACCATGGAATTCAGTTTCAGTATTCCTTTTAGCCAAATATAGACTATTGGCTCCCCGACCAGCGGCTAATTCCAAAACTTTCTTGGCTTTTATTCCCTGAAGATATATCTCAACGACTCTTACTGGCTCCACAAGATCGTCTTTTTGGTAGCTTCCATTTCTGGTTATACCAATATGAATATAACTTGGGTCGTGAAAAAATGAATAACTTAAGCTGTTTATTTTGTAGTATTTATTAATTGCTTCCTGATCAGTTTTAATTGATCTAACTTTGGCAATATCAAATACTTTCTTTATTCTTCTTAACTTCTCTTCTAAGTTCATAGATTGTTTTATTGTAACAAGTTTGGCGGAGTCAGACTTGAATCTGGGGTCCGACCCTTGAACCTAGGGTCGGACCCTTTTATCAAGGTCGGTTCTGGTATAATAAAATTATTAAAACATTTCAGCTCAATAGCACTACATCTATCCCAGCTCTTGGGCTTGGGACATATAAATTGAGGGGGCAGGAGTGCGTCTCGGCCGTCGTAAAAGCCTTAGAAATCGGCTATCGTCACCTTGATACCGCCGATAGCTATGAAAATCACCGAGAAGTGGCTCAGGGAATAAAGCAGTCTGGGATAAAAAGGGAGGAGCTGTTTATTACCACCAAAGTTCGGCGGGATGACCTTCACACGCAAAACCTTTTGGACGCAGCCCATAGATTTCTAGAAGAACTTCACACAGATTATGTAGATTTACTCCTTATTCATTGGCCCAATAAAGCTATTCCCGTAGGGGAGTCTCTTGAAGCAATGGAACAACTCCGATCAGAAAAAATAATACGCACAATTGGTGTATCCAACTTTACGATCCGCCACATCGAAGAAGTATTAAAAACAGGTATCGAAGTAGCTAGTAATCAAGTCGAATTTCACCCAAGTCTTAACCAAAAAGAACTAAAAAACTTCTGTGATCAAAACAAAATTGTGATCACAGCTTACTCTCCCCTAGCCAGGGGTTATGATCTGGAACTCCCAGTTATTAAAGACTTAAGTCAAAAATACGGCAAAACTCCCTCTCAAGTTATCTTGAATTGGCTTGTCAACAAAGGTCTAGTCGCCATTCCAAAATCTTCCAATCCCCAAAGGTTGCTCGAAAACTTCCAAAGCCTCGACTGGCAAATAGACCCTCAAGACATGGAACTAATCGATAATATCAACGAAAACCACCGCGCCGTCACCCCTGTCTTCGCGGAGTTTGATTATTAGGAATCTCTTGAACACCAAAATACTGTCTAGTAAAGATTAACCATACCGTGATATTAAAGTAACTAATCGTTTGGTATACTGAGGTCATGCAAAACAAAACCCTTACAGCGCTAAAAGGCGTTAAAGTCGGCCATTCCACGCATTTAGATAAACTTACTGGTTGCACCCTTGTCGTGTTTGATGGATGGTATCCAACGGCTTATAAATCCTACGGCGGTTCTCCGGGAACATTCAATACAGAAATTTTAAACAACGGTATGAGTTTCTATCGTAGTAATGGCATATTTGTCGCTGGAGGAAGCTTAACGGGTTTAATGTCGGCTTCAGATATTATGCAAGCCATGATAGAAAATAAAATTGGTTCAACAGATGGCAAGATAATAAATCCATCATTAAGAGGTGCCATTGTTTTTGATTTAGGGGTTTATCTGGGACAAAACTATGATCCTAAATTTGGTAGAGAAGCATTTGAAAATTTGTCTTCCGACCCTGTCGCTAGTGGAAATGTTGGAGCTGGGACAGGCACAGCAGTAGGAAAATTCCAATATGTTGAAAACGGAACTAAAAATGCTGGAATGAAAGCAGGAGTAGGCTCTGCTCGTATTGATTTGGGTAACGGAGCTTTTGTTTCTGCAATGTCTGTTGTAAACGCACTTGGCAATGTGGTTAAGGAAGATGGCACTATCTTAGCTGGTAACAGGGACGAGAATAAGAAGTTTAAGGTATTTGAAGACACTACAGAGTTTGTTACCAACAGCAAGATGAATACGACAATAACAATCGTGGGTACAAATGTAGACTTAAAAACTAGAGAAAACTATGAGCGGCTTGCTCACATGGCTACTCACGGACAAGTTAGGGCAATCAACCCCGTCCATACATCCGTTGATGGTGATACTGTTTTTGTGTTTTCCACAGAGGAGATTAAATCACCGCTAAATAGCTTTGGTAAATACTTTGAAACTCCTGATTGGCCGTTATTTACAGTAGATGTGGTGGGTAATACAGCCGCAAAAGCCGTTCAAGAAAGCATTTACGATGCTTGCTATAAAGCGGAGACAATTCAGTTTGAAGGAGCCTACAAAGGAATTGTGCCTTCTACGAAGGATATATAGAAAATGAAAACTTTTCTCGTTATCCTACCCGTTATTTTTCTCGCGCTTATGGTGGCAGGATATTATGGTTTTGTTCCAGAGCTTTCTACTTTGTTAGGAGCAGACAAACCCCGAGATTTAGGGATTCATCCTACCAGTCAAGACCTAGCTAGCGCCCAATCTAAGTCTGGCGTAAATTTCTCTGAGATAACCTCCGCTGCTACTCCTGAGGAAACCCTCAAGTTTTCGGGAAAAATCGATATAAACAACTCGTTTACTGATGCAGAAATGACTGCTATGGCCCTAGACAATCCCTGGAAATACAACTTTTTAAAAGGCTCACAGGTAAAATTTAATGCCGATGGCTCTACCGAAATGTCAGGAATATTTTATGCAGATAGACTAAAAGGGTATGCCAAAGCCCATGGGATAAACGAGAGAGATATAAAACCAGCCCTAGATGCCGTAGGACTCTTACCTTTTAACCCACCGTATTATCTGAAAATGAATGTCGGTATACAAGATGGTCACATGACCATGAATATCTCTGATTTAGAAATAGGAAAAATTAATCTGACTTCAACTGTGGTGTTAAAAGAAAATTCTGAGGCAATTGCCTCCTTTATTCAGGATGAAGTTATTAACGCTACACCAGGCGTGGAAGTTCAATCACTAACAACCA
>Ga0155428_121_pt2 | contig 9503 bp, 12 predicted proteins | sample RifCSPhighO2_02_FD_106396 | JGI IMG/M metagenome (GOLD analysis project Ga0155428, IMG submission 106396) | Candidatus Woykebacteria bacterium RIFCSPHIGHO2_02_FULL_43_16b
AAGAAGACATGCCGAAGCTATTTACCAAGTTTGGCCGACTTGACAGCTCGTATGTCGCGGCGGCGACCAATGGTGGGACTGGGCTGGGGTTGTACATCACCAAAAATCTAATAGAATTACATGGTGGTAAGATCTGGGTAACCTCAGAGGTTGGTAAAGGCACAACATTTATTTTCACTCTTAAAATAGCCACTCCCGATGATCTAGTCAAAAAGCCTGAAACACTGCCTATGGAAGGAGCCTACTTTGCCCCACCGAGCTAGAAAAGGTTGTAGTTTGTAGGGAGTAGGTTGTAGATGAAACTACTTATAGATACGACGCAAGTTAGAAAAGCGATTGTTACTTTGGAAAATGGTGAAAAAGTAACCAAAGAAGGGTCGGACCTTTTGGTTCTTATTGCCCAAGTTTTGGAAGAAAACGACCTTAAGTTGGCAGATTTGGAAGAAATACAAGTCAAGCAGGGTCCGGGGTCATATACAGGTATAAGAATTGGGACCGCAGTAGCTAACGCCTTAAATTTTTCTCTAGGAAAAGAAAAAGTAATACTGCCAAAATACGAGTAGTTATTATTCGAAAGTTTTCAGCCCAAAAAGAAGAGCCGGCTCTAGTTTAGGCGACGGCTCCGATGGGTTGGTGGCTGATATTTCTCGCTCCGGGATAAGATATTAAAACAAGTCTCTCGAAATCGCTAAGATCTCGATTAGGCGTGACTTGAAAGCGAAGTTGGTGAGTTTCAATCTCAGGTGAGGAGGCTTCACCATCCCCGTCCTTTTTGACTTCAACTTCAAACGTAATCAAAAAGTCTCTAAAAGTGCCCCCACTTACACTGGTTTTCATTTGCTCCCCTCTCTTGAGAACACTATCTAAAAACAAAAAACCGCCTGTCCCGGGTAGGGAGTAGCGGATCTGTTAGGTAGACAATGTCTCAGACATGCTCAGATTATATCAACTAAAAAGACCCTTGTCAAACCACTAGATGTAGTATTTGGTAGATGTACCAAACACAATTACTTGGTTGCGGAAATGATGACGTTAAAACTAGGCGTTTTATGCTGAGGTTTTCTGAGAGTTACACTTTTAAAACATTTTCTAAGTTTGTTTACAAAAAGATTTTGGTCGTTCTTCTCGTTCAGAGAATATATCCGGTTGAAAATTGCTACTCCCTGAGCAGCGGTAATTTTGGCTAAGTTTTGCAGGAATTCTTCTGTTTCACAATCTTTGTCAAATTTCCCCCCAGTGTAAACATCCACTACCACTAAGTCGTAAACATTACTGGTTTCCGAGACGAATTTGGCTCCATCAGATATGTAAATGTTAAGATCTTTGGGCACTTCAAAATACTTTTTGGCAATTTCAGCTATTGTGGGATCAATTTCTACGATATCGATCTTAAGATCGGGAAATACCTCTTTCCAGATAACGGGTATCGTGCCCGCGCCTAGGCCTAAAATCAGGGCTTTTTTAGGCACGGTTTCTAGCAGCTCGATTTTTCTGAAGCCGTCCCAGTACCCTTGGGTGAGACCGTTTTTGTCCAGACTTTTTGATTGGGTATAGCCTTGGACAATCAGCCTTCGTATTCCGGAAGACTCCACGATTTTTATGTGTCCACTGAGGGGAGAAGTAGTTTCGAAAACAGTATTTTCAAAAAGGTTAGTAACTAACTCCTTTGTCATCGCGGTTTTATTAGTTCAAATGGAAGGTACTTATGTAAAGACTTAGGCATAAGGATGGAGCCGTCTTTTTGCTGATTATTTTCGAGAATGACAACTAGCGCTCGGCTGATGGCCAGCGCTGTCCCATTGAGCATGTGCACGAAATCTAGCTTATCGTTATCTTTGTAGCGAATATTTAATCTTCTTGACTGGTAATCAGTGGTGTTGGAGGTGGAAGTGACTTCCCCGTAGCTTCCCCCATCTCTGCCAGGCATCCAGGCTTCGATGTCGTAAGTTCGGTATGAGGCAGCCCCTAAGTCTTCGGTTGAAAGGTCGACCACCCGATAGGGAATTTCTAGATCGTTCCATATCTCTTCTTCGATTGAGAGTAGTTCTTGATGCATTTTTTCCGATTCTGTTGGCTTGCAGTAGATAAACATTTCTACTTTATCAAACTGGTGCACGCGGTAAAGTCCTTTTGAAAATTTGCCGTACCCACCGGCTTCGGTACGAAAGCAGCTTGAGAATCCGACATACTTGCGAGGAAGGTCTTTTGAATTGAAGGCTTCCTGTGCGTGCATGCCCCCGAGCGTATGCTCTGCGGTACCAATGAGTGAGAGATCGGTGTTCTCGATCCCATACATTTGTGTTTCTGGCCCGCGAGGGGCAAAGCCCATCCCTTTGAGAATGTCGTCTTTGATCATTTCGGGAGTGATAACGGGAACAAAACCGAGCTTAGTAAGTTTACTCAGGGCAAAATTCACCAGGGCAAATTCGAGAAGAACCGCTTCGTTTTTGAGGAAATAAAACTTACTGCCAGTGACTTTAGCCCCTCGCTCAAAATCAATCAGATCAAGTTGGGTGCCGATTTGCTCATGATCTAGTGGTGTGAAGTCAAACTTTGGGGGTTCCACTTGGGTTCTTAGAGTTTTTTTATTTTCCTCAGGCCCGAGTGGCGAATCAGCGTGAATTAGGTTAGGGACAGTCATTAACTGCTCACTAATTAGAGGTTCGATTTTAGCCAACTCTTCTTCCAAACCTTGAATCTTTTCTTTGAGCTCACGACCTTTTTGGATGACTTGCTCAGTCGGTTTTTCTTTTAGGGCACTGGATAATTGGTTTCGCTCGTGGCGGAGTTTTTCAGATTCGATAAGAAGTGACTTTCGTTTCTCCCCAAGCGAAATGAGCTCATCAAGATTTATTTTTGAACCGCGTTTCTTGAGAGCGGCTTTATACTCGGCTAAATTGTCAGAAAGGAACTTTGTGTCAATCAACATAAGTTAGTAATTAGTTTTTAGTACGTAGTACGTAGAAAATTTCTACTTACTACCAACTACGTACTACAAACTCTCAAAGTTCTAATTCAGGACTAATTCCTTGCATTGATTCCAAGCAGATTTTGGCAAATTCATCCAAGGGAATATTTAATTCTGAAACACACGTAATGATTTCGTCTCGATTTGCTCCAGACGCGAAGCCTTTGGTTTTAAACTTTTTCAACACCGACTCCACCGAAACCGAGGAGAGTTTTTTGTTGGGCTGAACCAGAGCGCAGGCGGTTATTAACCCCGCCATGTTGTCTCCAGCAAATAAGGCTTTGGCCATTTGTGTGTCTCTTACAACACCCGTGTAATTAGCGTGTCCTAAGATGGCGTTGATTATTTCTGTAGAGACACCTAGAGACTTTAGTTTTTCGGCGACCATATAAGGATGTTTATCAGGGTCTTTGGCAGTGAATTCGTAGTCGGCATCGTGCATTAGTCCTGCCAGACCCCAGTCGTCCACTTTTTCGGGCTCAAACTTTTTAGCCAAAGTCCGCATTATTGCTTCATTGGCCAGTAAGTGCTTTAGGATATTTGGGCTAACATTCAGTCCTTCTATAAGTTGTAACGCTTCATCTCTTGTCATAGTTGTGAATCTTGAATAGGGGACATTGAATTCTGCAGGATTCTTAATTCATTATTCACGATTCATCCCTCATTGGTGGAAAGAAAACTGTTTCTCTGATTGGTTTGTCAGTCATGACGGCGAACAGTCGTTGAGACAAACCAAATCCAGCCGCTGGGGGCATACCATACTCCAGAGCCTCAATATAATCCATGTCCAGCATTTGGGCTTCCTCGTCACCACTATCTCGGAGAGATTGCTGTTCTTTGAATCGCTCAAGTTGGTCCTGAGGGTCATTGAGTTCAGACCAGCCGTTTCCTACTTCAGTGCCTCCGACCAGAATCTGCATCCGCTCAACCCTTTTTGGGTTGTTGTCCATTCTTTTTGCCAAAGGAGAAACACTGACCGGGTGGTTGATCAAAAAAGTAGGTTGGATAAGTTTTGGCCGAACCGTCTTTTTATAAATACTGTCAATTAGTCTTCCTAAACCCACCTTTTCCTCAACAGGGATTTTGTGGGTCTTTGCGTAATCAAGTAGTTGTTTTTCACTAACCTCTGTATCGAGGTCTATATCGGTTTCTTTGCGAAACGCTTCCACATAATCCACTCGAGGCCACTCCCCAGACCAGTCAATCTCGTTAGCTTGGTAAGCAGTTTGCAGACTACCTGTGGTTTGGTGGACTAAGTCTTGGTACATCCGTTGAGTTAGTTCCATCAAGTCCTGATAATTGGCATAAGCCCAATAAAACTCCATCTGGAGATAATCTTGTAGATGTTCGGCATCAATGCCCTCGTTTCGGAAAATCTTTCCGATTTCGAAAACTTTTTCAAATCCGCCGACTAGGAGACGTTTTTGATACAGTTCTAGAGAGATGCGAAGGTAAAAATCTCTGTCTAAGGCGTCGTGGTGGGTGACAAATGGATTAGCGTCTGCTCCTCCGGCAATTGGTTCCAAGGCAGGCGTCTCGACCTCGATAAAGTCCTCGTTTACCAAAAATTGCCTGACAGAGTTCCAAAACTTAGATTTTTTCACAAATAGTTCTTTTACTTCGGGATTTGCGATCAAATCTAAGTAACGTTTGCGGAGTCTGACCTCTTTATCTTTGAGACCAAACCAATCTGAGGGAAGAGGACGAGTTGATTTGGTGAGCATTTGATAATCAGAAACGCGAACAGTGACTTCCCCTGCTTGGGTTTTGAATACTTCCCCACTTGCCGAGATAAAATCGCCAATATCAAAGTTGGTAAGAAACGTGTATTGGCTACCTTTCAGGCTTTCTTGAGAAAAGAAAAGCTGGATTTTCCCCGACTGATCTTCAAGATCAGCGAAGGTTATTTTTCCGTGGGGGCGTAAGGATTTGAGCCGTCCGGCTACAATAACCTGTTTACCTTCCAGCTCACGAGCTTCCCAAACAGTTTGTTTTCTATTAGTTATTGCTGGATAGGGATTTTGGCCAGATTGTCTTATCGCTGCGAGTTTTTTGAGGCGTTCTTTTTGAAGATCTTCCAATTGCATAAAGAAATTATATCGTGTTTGGCTTCAGATGAAAAGTATGAATGGGGACACACCACTTCGCGTAAAGCTCCGCGGGGTTGTGCTGATGCATATCCCTCTTCGCAGGTAGCTTCGGGAGGATTGTGCTGATGCACAAAGAAAGCCTCCGTACCACAAAATCCAATTTTATGATATCCGGAGGCTAAAAGGCAGTGCGGTTTCTTCTCTGCGACGTGCTCTGTCAAAAAGTGCCCGTACGTCTGAATCAGTGACTACGAGTTCACGTAGGGTAAAAAAAGGATCAGCCCCACGCCCTTCCCTAAAGAAACCATGCCTACGTTCGTAAGCACCCGCGGTCAAAACAGTTTCAAGATGGTGTAATTGTCCGACCAGCCGAGATTCAGGAGTATCTTGGTGGTAATATCTCTCGAAACACCACATAACTCCTCGAGTAAGAAGACTGGACGTTCCCATTGAGGCCAAGACGAAGAGTAATCTCCTTCTCTCAACCCCAAACTCTCCCATAAGACGTTCGTAGTCTTCCTGCGGTGTTAAAGGACGGATGGTAGCTCTTTGTTGTTCGATTCGTTCCGCAAGAAGAAAAGGACGATTTTCTCCCACCCTGACAATACTTTCCTCACTACCGCGCGCTTCACAAAAGTCATGTATTAAAGCAATTAATTTTCCAAGAGCTATTCTATGCCTGTACTGGGGTGAGTCCCAACCCTTTATTTGAGCCACAAATTCAAAAAGATCTACTAAGTTCAATGTGTGAGACCTTACTGACTGAGCTGGTCTTATCCCAAGATCTACGTAGCCTTGACGCCTCTTGTCACCCAAAAGAACTAGGATAGCTTCTCTTACTACATCCCATTCCTTCCGACGCAGCACAAATGTAAGCAATACCACCTGCTTCGTGAAAGATAATCCCCACCTTCTACCGCTGTGATCGGAGTTATCCACCTGTAAGGGCTTGAAACCAAGCACAAACAGAAGGGAATCTCGGATACCGAGTCTGTAGAATAGATGGGTGAACAGATCCATTTGCATCTCGGTTTCCCTCCCCTTAGATGCCGGTTTTTTGCCCCCTCCAGAATCAATCTAGTATCCTAGACTGATGCTGAAGGATCAATGCGCTGTTTTGGTGGATGTTGCTTGTGACTCATTCTGTCCAGTTTGATAAAAATCTTTGTCCATGGCTTCGATGAAATGAATTAGGTCTGGATCATCAACCAACTCTTTAAGCTGGATCCAGAACGGGTCAATTTCTGTCAGATATTTATCATTGGCTCTGTATTCAGTGGCCTGCATTAATTTCTCCACGCGGTCAATCTGAGCCAGAAATCGGCCTTCTTTTGTCTCACCACTCTCGTAGTCAAGCCAGAGCCCTCTTATTTCCTGAGCGAACTTTTCGGGGAGATTAGCAAGTAGTTTATTAAAAGACACCTCTTCTTTCTCTCTTTGTTCTCTTACCATTCTCTCTTTTTCTTCTTTTGCCCTTCTAGGCCATTTGGCTAGGATTGCCTTATCGTGTTTAAAATCACCAGTTACGAGGTTATCATACGGAGTCAAATCTCCCGAATAAATAGTACAGAGATCATGGACCAGACTCATCTTGATCACTTTACCTACATCCAGGCCTTTTTTATCTGCGAAATACCAACTCATTAAAGCTAGCCGAAACGAGTGGTCGGCGATTGATTCTGTCTCAGACTCTTTGACTCCGCCCAGAATCCAACCCATACGTTTGATGAACTTAAGTTTACCAACTTCATTAAAAAACCTAATTAAGGCTGTCATGAGGCAGATAATAGCACAAAATTGTTGTAAAGAAAAATGCTACTAAGGGTTACTTAATCTCGAGGACTTTAATCCGAGTCTACGAGTATCAAGATTACTTGATTTCAAGAATCTTATAAGTAGCTTTGATGGTGGAAGAAACAGTGATTGTATCACCCACTTTTGAGCCAAGCAGAGCTTTTCCAACTAGGGATTCGTTGGAAATACGACCTTGGATAGGATTGGCTTCGATACTACTGACTATCTCAAATTCGTCGTTCTGACCATCTACCTCGACCACAACGCAGCTTCCGATAGAAACAAAATCAGTGCTAGAGGGTTTTTCTAAGACTTTGGAGTCTTTGAGTATTTCCTGAAGCTCAGCAATGCGACCCTCAATGAAGGATTGATCATCTCTCGCAGCATCGTATTCAGAGTTTTCGGAAATATCGCCATACTCACGGGCTTTGGCAATACGTGCCGTTACCTCTTTTCTTTTAACGTTTGTCAGGTGTTCCAGCTCTTGTTTTAATTTGTCTAAGGTTTCTTTGGTCAGATACATTTTTTTCATAATTAAAGTTCCTCTTTGTTTTGGTAGGCTGCTATGCTAATGTCAACTTCTGAGAGATTAGCGCAGCCGCTTAATAAGGCTGACGCAAGAGAGACGGATAATACCGAAAGTTGCCTTGTCCGGGGTTAAATGACAGATACTATATTTTGTCAAGGCAGCTCCTAGAAAATTCATTTGCTTCACTACTCTAGCAAAAAAGGCTCTCTTTGTCAATAAGACTAAGCAGTTGACGGATCAGCTTTTTTGGCATTTTATGGTTAACAAGATGGCTAAAAAACAATTAATTGAGGATATTTTGAATAAGTTTGCCCGAGTTAAAAAGTCTTCCAAGACTAAGAAAGGGAGATTTGACTACTTTCTTTTAGTTTTGGCCAACCCTGAGTCTAAATACAAAACGATTCATGTGGCGGGGACTAGCGGCAAGGGCTCAACCGCCACCTTTATTTCTAGTATTCTGGCGAACTCGGGAGCGCGAGTAGGGCTAAATCTTTCTCCGCATGTGGAGTTGGTGACTGAGAGAATTCAGATCAACAATAAGCCTATCTCAGCGGAGGTTTTTTACAAATACTTGAAGGAAATTCTACCCCTAACCCGGGAAGTCGAGTCTAGTGTCGGACCTTTATCCTACTTTGAGGTTCTTACTGGGTTGGCCTTTTACATTTTTGCCAGAGAAAAAGTTGAAATTGCGGTGATTGAAACAGGGATAGGCGGGAGCCGGGATGTGACAAACGTTATTACTCCTGAAGTAGCGGTGCTTACCAATGTTGACTTGGATCACACACAGGTACTTGGGAACACGATTGAAAAGATTGCCCGGGATAAAGCAGGGATTATTAAGCTAGGAATCCCTGTTGTCACTGGAGTTACACAACCATCAGTACAGGAAATAGTAGGTGATGTGGTGTCAAAAAATTCCTCCCCGTTGTATACAGTTGGGAAAGAAATTCAATATGTAGCCCATACTGCGACCCCTGCCGGATCTGTCTTTTCTGCCAACACTCCTTGGGGAGCATTTCAAAATCTCGAAATAACACTTCCGGGATTATTTCAAATAGAAAATGCGACTCTAGCTCTAGTAGCAGTTTTAGCCATGAAAAATAACCTGGTTACTCAAGAGGCGATTCGTAATGGATTAAGAAAAGCCTATATCCCCGGTCGGTTCGAAATTATCCAAAAAGACCCACCTATTGTTCTCGATGGGGCTCATAACCCCGCCAAAATCCGCGCACTTTTATATTCTGTGCAAAAGCTTTTCCCCGACAAAGAAATATGCGTATTCATGGTCCCCAAAAAAGACCGAGACATGGCCCAGATAGTCGATGTCGTAACTAAATTTTCTAACAATATTATACTTACTCAACTAGAGGGGGTACCTATTCCAGGGCTTTTGGCGCGAACTACCTCTTATTTTCAATCAAAAGTGGGGGTAGCGCCGCTTGTTTTTACTGATTCTTTGGAGGCGTTTGAGGAGACAAAGAAAATGCTTAAAACTAATGAGGTATTAGTGGTAACTGGTTCATTTTATTTGGTTGGGGAAATAAAAAGAAAAGGACGTGCGGTGACGTCCTAGTTTCAGGTAAGGGTAAATTTCTCTCCGTCAAATGTAAGTGATCCTTGATGGGCGTAAATATTTAGGCCAGGTGCCGAGATTTTGGTGAAGTGTAGAGTGATACCAGGCTCAAGAATAAAAAGCCATTCAACGACCTCCTGCACCACCCTGTCATTTCCCTCACTGTCCCATCGTACCTCGCAAAGACTATTAACACCGGCTTGGGGGCAAGTTATTTGGTACTGCCAAGCATGGGTGGTTTCCCTTGGGGTCACGTACCTTCGGTTGCTATACCGCATCAGAATAAGTGCGTTTTTGGAAGTATCTCCCGGTTTTACCAAGAGGTGATCCCCTTGACCTCTGTCGTAGGTCGGGACGACATCAACATCGAAGATTGCTGCGCCGGTGACCATCTTCCCAGTATTGGGGTGATGTCGCTCATAGGAGAAATGCTTCCATTTCCAGTCTGTATAGCGAGTGCCACAAAAAGTGCAATGCCTCACAAACTCTCGTGCCCAAGGATTAGTGGTATACTCCCGTGCTAGGTAGTAAGCGTTAAGTCCAAATTCT
>Ga0155428_131_pt1 | contig 8577 bp, 10 predicted proteins | sample RifCSPhighO2_02_FD_106396 | JGI IMG/M metagenome (GOLD analysis project Ga0155428, IMG submission 106396) | Candidatus Woykebacteria bacterium RIFCSPHIGHO2_02_FULL_43_16b
CTCCTTTGTTTTTAGCTGGAGGTTTCAGAGCGAAAGATCCTTTGGGCGACTTTGGATCAGCAAAGTCGCAAACTACCGCTTTCGCGGAGAAAAGTACACTTATAACCGCCTGAGCGGGAATTGTACGTACTACTTTTTATATTGCTGAGAATACAAACTGATAATTTCGTCTACAGTGGTGGCGTCTTCAGGACGTTTGTCGTCTGAGCGAAAATTTACTAACCTTGGAAACCTAAGCGCGTAACCAGGCTCATCAGCTATTTTTCCAGCCGTATGCACTGGAGACCGGGTGATTTCATCAGCCAAAACTTCAATCACAATTTTTGGTTCAAGCCAAACACTCGGTACTATATTAGAATTTACTCGAGCTGGTTTATTTGTCCTGGCAAACCTTTCAGATCGCTTTCGTATTTCGCGAAATTCTTCATCGGTTAGACCTGTCCCTATTTTACAAAGAGAAACAAATTCATCTTTTTCTTTGTCGTAAACGCCAGCCAGAAGCGCCCCCACTCCAAAGTCAGTTCTTTTACCTGTGCCAAAAATGTAACCTAACAAAACACAATCCACCGTGTCGTTTAGCTCCCCAGCATTGTGCCTTTTTAGCTTGACCCAATTAAAGTTGCGACTGCCTGCTTGATAGGGCGTGTCTAATTTTTTCACCACTACTCCCTCCAAACCAGCCTGAATTTTATCCGCTAGAAAATCCTCTAGCTCCTTGGTGCTACTGGTAATGATCTGATCAGCTGGGACTAAAGTATCAGATTTTACTATCTGACCAACCAAAGCCCTCCTCTCCCGATAAGTTTTGCCCATCAGATCCTCTCCTTGATAGTACAAACAATCAAAAATAAACGCCTTGAGAGGTAGGTCTTTCGCAGATTGGGCAATGTTATGCTTTCGTCGTCTTTTGGTTGTTTCCTGAAAAGGCAGGAACTCGCCACTCAGAGGATTATACGCAATGGCTTCCCCATCCAGAATCGCTTCTTCGGCCTTAACGTCGCTTAATGCACTAGCCGCTAACTCCGGAAACATATGGCTCATGTCTTCTAAGTTCCGGGAAAAAATTTTGACGTTCGTTTCTTTCAACTCACCGTCAGAAGTCATAAAACCAATCGATTTGTGCTTGTTGAAATGTATCTGGACTCTAAACCCATCATACTTTGGCTCGACAGCCACTTCTCCAAGTTTGTCGACCACACTTTTAGGATCGGGTAAGCGCTCGGTGAGCTGGGGGCGGATCGGTTTACCCACCACCACTTTGACTTTCTTCACACCATCTACCCCACCAGACCAAAAAGTCTTGGAAACTAGACCTAAATCTGAAGTCTTGTTGTAGGCTTCTTCAAGAATTGGCCGTAAAGACTTGTCCCCGGCTTTGGCATGAGAAAGAGCGTCCAAGACCGTGGGGTCACCGATTCCTAAGCGCATCGTTCCCAAAGGTATACGCACCAAATATCGTGCTGAGAGATAATCAACCAACTTTAGGAGGTCGGACAAGGCACTAATCTTCTTTTCCACACTCCCCGCTCCAGTGGTTAGAGCAATTTCCAAAAGCTTATTATGTACCTCTTCAACTGAAAAACTTTGATTTTTGAAATTTGATTTTTGATTTAGCTCGGCGGCCACTTTACCCCAATCCCCCAGTTTGGTCGCTAGAGCCCCAACCTGATCGCGCTCAATTCCGTAGGCTCGAGAAAGGGCTTGTTCAACCATTTTTTCTGCCATACCGATTTCAATCGGCTCGTAAAAAGGCGCCAGTCGACCTTGAGTGAGATAAGCAATCTTGTCAATTTCGTCTGGCGTGGATTCGTTGAATAATTGAGAGAGCAAATCAGTTAATTCTAATCGCTTGGTAGTTGCTTCCATTTTTTCAAAATACTTGGATAAGTCTCGAAACTCCATAGTCCAAGTATACCAAACCTTGACCGAAGGAGACTACATTGCTACAATACGCGCCAGAGGAGCAGAGCACATGGCTAAAGCGGTGTTATTTGATAGCAAAGTCTTTGAAGAGGGACAACTAGGAGCCTTGGTTGTCTATAAACTACCAGGTCAAACCAAGTATTTAATCGTCTACTTTGACGGTAAAGAGTATCTTCGTTTTACCATTTCTGATCTTCCAAGCTCACTAACTACTACCGTTTTTGGCTTGATAAACTTTATCGAAGGGCTAGACAAGATACAGACAGTCTTCCTGGGAGATCTAGTCTTAAAATACAACGGGTCAGAACCTCTTGCTCAGGTAAGTGTTTTAATACATGACACCCCTTTGGAATTCTCTCTCCCTGTACCAGACGGACTTGTACTGGCGAAGCACTTTGCACTAGAAATCGACGCAGAAGAAGGGTTCTTCAGGTTCACGGATGTGAGCGGCCTTCAGGGATTCATGCTTTTTGACGACTTGAGCGCTGTTATTCGAAGTCCCGAAAATATCTACCCCTTAGCCAGTCAGCTTGCTGCGTTAGGTCATTAGATATCACACCTGGGATGTGTGATAGGTAGACACATAGGGGCTAACATTATCTGGTTTTCGCTACGCGGTTAAACTAACCTGATAAACCTACTTAAGTTTGTATACAGAGGCTTTGGTTGATCCAGATTTTTTGATGAGTTTTTTCTTGATAAGGAATTTGAGGTCACGCAAAATGGTGTCATCGCTTACCATGGGTATGAGGTGACGCCATTCTTTATTGCTAATTTGCCCATGGGCTTCGATAAATTCGAACAGTTTTATTTGTCGTTCATTGAGTTCTATTTGACCAACCTTGCCTTTTAGTCTCGTATCCATACTTAACTTTTTCACTTGAATTTTGATTTTTTCCAACTCGATCATTAGTCCTTCCGAAAAATACTCCAACCAAGTCGTCATATCCCGCTCTAGCAATGTCCGGCCCGACCCAGAAACTTTTTGCAGATGGGCGTAGTACCTATCGGCGTCTTTGTCATAATACTCCTCAATCGAGAAAAATCTTTTGAAATCGTAACCTTCTTTAAACAATACTGTAGTTGCCACTGCCCTAGAGGTTCGGCCATTTCCCTCAATAAAAGGGTGGATCGCATTGATCGCGTAGTGGGCAATACCGGCTTTCAGAATGGGAGAGATATCGACATTAGTGGAGTGATTAAGCCAATGAATAAATTGGTACATTAGATCTGGGACTTCATCAGGGGTCGGAGGCATATAGGTAATATGACCAGTTAAGGAATTTCGGATGACGACCTGAACATCGCGAAAACGCCCTGCATGGCTCGCATCTATTACTTTGTTAACGATTAGCTTGTGTGTATTTAAAATTACGCCGAGATCCACTGGTTTGTGTGTATCGGTAAATTCGTCATCGATATATTTAAGTACATTGCGGTAATTGATAATCTCTTGAATGTCCCGATCACGAGCAATAATGGAACCGCCCAAAAGAGCCTCTTTTACCTGAGCAATATCCAGTGAGTTTCCTTCGACGTGAGTACCGTGGTGAACACTGCGCAAAATTGCGTCTTCCCGAAATTGGTCCTCCCACCGTGGTATCAAAGGAGCGTTTTCAATAAACTCCTTAGCTACTTCGATTCGAGATATGGAATATAAAATTTTAGTGGTAATCGTGAACTTTGGAACAAACATTGCTAATAATTTTCGCACACTTCCCGCACCTAAACAAGATAACCCCTGGTTTCTTGTTGTAATATCACTATAAGTTTAGTATACTAGGTTACGGAAAAAGGAGTAAGAGCTATGCCAGGCAGAAACAGGTACCTGTTTAGCTTTACAGACCCTGCAGGTACACGAACTACAGTGTCTTATGGACCCTGTTACGTTCAGGAGGCTTTGACAGGGTTTGCTTTAGACTATCCAAGAGTTGGGCCAAAACAACTCGTGATTTCCTATACAATCAACAGCATCGAAAGACAAGTACCCACCAGGACTATAAAGGAATTCTATGCGTGGCACCCTTTTGTTATTGATAAGCCCTATCAGGATTTGTTGTTGGAGAAATCTGATACCTACACAGCGTTTTGTCCACGGTGTCATTCGGATGTAACGGATCAACTCTTGAATGTGCTCTCTGGGATAATCCGCAAAAGTGGTGTTTCTTTCTGGCTGGAACTACCTGAATTTAGCTTGCAATGCAGCATCTGTGGTAGCCAGATAGGTCAGTGGCTTAACCAAAGCTTCAAAGGAAGTTTTGAGATCTATAAAGGAATCCATGGTGGTACAGATCAACTGGAGGGTTTAATCCAAAAATGGTTCCTAGATTTTCACTTGTCTATCAGAAACCTGCTTACGACCCTAGAACCCCGTACTGCAGTCGTTTTACTCCTACGAAGTGGGTTGGGAGGTCAAAGCTCTCCAGCAAACCACCTCGCCAAGGATCTTGGGGTAACAAGTACGCGCATTAATCAGGTTCTCAAGATAGCCTATCGTAAGCTAAGACATCCTTCCAGACAAGGCCGTGTTCGCCACCCCCTCACGACATTGACACGTATGACAGCACTTCAAGAAGAAAATGATCTTTTGAGAAAGCGCGCAGATAGGATGGAGGACCTCGCGGAAGCTCAGAAACGAGATCTTGCTCATTTGACACACCAAGTAGCATTCTTTAAAAAAATGGCCGAGGCGAGAGGGTTAGAGGACTTTTCCGCCGAAGAAAGAGAGAAAGCCGCTAGGCTAACTTTAGCGGACTTGGATCTGACCAATAGGACACGTAACTGTCTTCTGAGAAATCTTCCGTGGAGAGATAAGATCACTGGATACGGGACCACGATGGCCTTGACTATCATTATTGAAAAAACGTCAGCAGAGATGCTAGATTTTCGTGACTTCGGTCAAGTTTCTCTTGATGAATTAACCACCCAACTAAACCTTCATGGACTCAGGTTAAGAGACCAACAAGCACCCGCATAACGCATATTAGTTATGCGGTTCTTTTTTTGCTCAAGTAGTGCCATGCGAAACTATACAACCTGGGAGGTGATCTAGATACGTAACCTAGGAAATATCTCATCTATGTTGCCTTGACTAACACAAACAAGAAAGGGTACTTCTTAAGAAGTACCCAGGGATTCTCTGACGCGTCCGGTAAATGTCTGATAAAACTCGCTCAATTCCTTACGGGTTGTTAGTAACCCGTGACTCAGACCAGCTCTCCGGCGATGTCTCCGAACTGCTCCGGGACGGACCTCAAGAACAATTTGAAAGACCGTTTTTGGAGGAAGCGCCGATCCAGCTGGCCATCCAGATTCTCGAATGTGCCTCAGCATGACCATTGTCGCCCCTGTACTGAGAAGCCCATTGAGATTATTCCCCCCATGAATCCAAGGTTGATCGAGGTCGTCTCGATCATAAGGCACGTGGACAGAGGAAACATGGTTCTTTATTTGGTTCCAAAATGGGATAAAACCGCCAAAAGTAGGATCTTGGATAATCCCTAGATCGATCGCCACAGAACTAAAGCGATAGGCTTCCAAGTTTTGTACAAGGGTACGCACATTCTGAAATCCTATCTCCTCCCAAGCTTCTGGAGTGAGCTGAAAGTTTTCATCGGCAAATTTTCCCCTCTCCCGACTAAAAGGAGTCGGACGAGACCATTCGAAGTTTACAGGTAACTTTCCCCTGCCTACTAACGTCTGAAGCCTTATGACAGATTCACGATCATGAACGTGAGGAAGAAACGGCCACACCGCAAGCGTGAGTGAAAACCGTCGGTTAAGGACTACCCCTAACCCTTTCTCCCCGCGAAAACTCCCTGCTAAGGAAACCACTCTGTCTAGCGCGTCCGGGGAAGCGAGACCATGCACTAGATCAGACCAGGATCGTGTCCGATGGACTTCCGCAAGCATCGCTCCATCAAAACCACCCTGCTTAATAATCTCCATAAGCTCGTTAAACGTCCTGAAAAAAGCCCACGGCGTATTGAGACCAAACAAGCTGTACCAGGAACACACGAGGTTCACGTCCCCAATCTTGGCCATGTCTCCTCCAATTCGCTAGTGATTATACTACAGGTTATTTACTAAATCAAAAAAGAACCTCACCTGAGTGATGAGGTTTATGTTATGCGATACTTACGGTTAAGAATTAATTAGACCTGTCATGAAGAATTTGGGTGACATGGTAGTGGAGTTGTTGAAGATCAGTACTCGACATCCTTCCAACACTTATTTCCGTCCCGTTTTCCAAAGTAAGCTTCCCATAGTCTTTGGTTGGATATTTCGAATTCATCTGAGCTCCAAACAATGAAATCGTTGCTAGGATGAGGGAAGCTGCCATTACCCACAATCCAAATCCAACTGGTAGGCGTAGCCATAATTGATCCCCCCAGTGGTAAACAGATCCCATCAAGTCTATGAAACTTATGACGGCGACTACAATTGAAGCAATCCCACTACGCATAAAAAAGGTTTCCCGCTTCGCCGACCCTCTCTGCACCCAAACGACAGGGAATGTTGCTCTCACCTCTTTCCTCCTTTGTCTACAATATTACACCAGAAATAATCTACAAGGAAATATGCAAATCTAAGTAACCTGGGAGGTTGAGTAGGTAGGTAACCTAGGAAATGGTCTGTTTAGGCTACTTAGGCTAGCCCAAAAAAGAAACCCTTCTGGCTAAAAAGCAAGAAGGGTTAACGAAGCAAAAAATGCTTCACAACGTGATAAAAGAGGACGTCCGTGTTTTCGGGAACGCACACTCCAAAGAGCGACCAAATGTTAAATACGACGTCACTACCCTCAACAAGATTGAAAAGTGAAAACCACCTCTCGTTCAGAAGGGTGTCCTTACGGACAATAACCTCGGTCCACTCTAGATTGGACACATCACCATACCCTTTTCCAAAGTAGATAAAGGGGCAATCGTCTTCTGTGTAAGAAACAAACTCCTTATCCGAAGGTAGTCGAGCAGTCCTGACAAGAGCCTTCAAGGCTCTTTGCAGAAAACTGTTAACCTCTCCGACAAAGTTCTGACTCAAGGTAACTCGACAACCGCCCCCGTACTGGATAAGCATGTAGGGTTGACCCACTGGTTGTTCTATTTGTTCGGTGCAAATAAGGTAAAAACCTGCTGCGAGCTTCCTTCCCCAATAAGTATCTAGCGCCGAAAGTCTACCACTCTCCGAAACGTAAACCCCAAAGGTCTTTGATCCAGGGAAAAGTCCAGGTTGCTTATCCCTACCTGAAGCGTAACCTTGCGCCCTTTCTTCTATAAGGAAGGCAATTAACTCTTCATCGGTAATAGGCTGGACAGACATCATCGGTCCTGACCCCCATCTGAGTCAGAATCAACGCGCGACTCAATTGGATCAGGAGTCACAAAAGTGATTTCCAAAAAGGCCGCCAGTTGCCCCCAATGGGGTAAGTCAAGATTATCCCGAAGGAATTTTTCTGGGTCTGATATCGCGGGTAACAGGAGATCATGACCTGCAAAAACAATCTCTAACCATCTATGATCATGAGGACCGTTACCTAAATGGCACCCAACGTATTCAACAGTTTTAAGACCATCTCGGCGATCCCAGTTCACAAAGTGACCCCCCATCCCAAAAGGCAATCTCGTCCTATCAGGGTTCTCATAAACTGCCCCCATTTGGAAAGCATACACAAATCTTATGTCTGCTTCACTCAAGTCAGGCGCTACTCCTCCATGAAAAATCGCCCTCAACACCCTCCTATCACCAACAAAGCAATCGTGATAACCAGCGTATCGGCGATAACCAAAGACGTCACCATCCAGACGCTCATGCCTCTGTCCGGTCCCTAAAGACCGGAGTACTGGTGGGGCATATCTAGCCAAAGTTCTGCGCTGCTCTGGACCAAAAGCCAGTCGGTGCAGCTGTGTGTACAAATCTGCACACCTTTCCTCAACACTGCGATCTAATGTGACCATGTACTCTCCTCTGGAACGTACCGTGTGGTACACCCCTTTGGTCAAACGGACCGATAGTATTATACATATTAACAATCAGAGAATCAAATCGACATAACCAAAAAAAGAGACCCCAGCAGAACCGAGGTCAATACCTACCAATACGCCTACTCTCGACAAGATAACGCCCAAAAAGATGATGTCTTCTGTCCTTACCATCGATACACAACTCTGTATCCAGTTCCCTTTGTTTTGCTCTTAAAGCAACCTTGAAACGTTAAACCCAGCGTTTTCAAAATCGTTTAAGGTTGCTCGTAAAGAATCGTCTGAGGTCTGAACAGAATCCGGCTGGAGGTCTGTAACAACACCCATCAAACCCCTCCTATATATACACTATACACCTAAGTACCAAATACGCTTGAAGATAGCTAACTAGAGTGCTAGGATTGAAGCATGCCTGCAGCTCTAAGTATTCTCATCTTCATTCCTAAGGAAATCTTGGGTTTCTTATACTGGTGGTATTTCCTAGTACCGGTGCAGTTTATTCTTTACATCCTCCGGCTCCTGAAAGTTTTTCTTGACGTCCTAGCCGTACCAGTCATGATACGCACTCTGTTCACCCCAATGTTTCACGACTACACCATCACGGGACGAGCACTAAGTTTTGTTTTTCGCATTTTTCGGATTCTGTTTGGTTTGTTTATAAACTTCTTGCTAAGCA
>Ga0155428_109_pt4 | contig 7433 bp, 8 predicted proteins | sample RifCSPhighO2_02_FD_106396 | JGI IMG/M metagenome (GOLD analysis project Ga0155428, IMG submission 106396) | Candidatus Woykebacteria bacterium RIFCSPHIGHO2_02_FULL_43_16b
TTTTGTTGGGAAACAGATGGCACACGTAATCACACTACACAGTAGCGCAATCTGTAACCAGCTCCAATTAAGAAGAGTTGCGTTTATAAGGATGGTAAGTGCATTGGAAATCCCAATGCCAATTGGTTGGAAATGTACTGATCTCATAGTCCCTCCTGAATTGATTCTTCCGTTCGGAGTATACGGTAAACATGAGTCGTTATCAACGTTGTTGTTTTTCTTCGAAATATCAACTTTGACTCAGTTTGATCCCGTTTAACTATGGTTATTAAAAGGCTATACTAAGGAAGATGATAATCTTGGATCAAATACTGGGGGCTTTTTCGCACGATGTGGGTATGGATTTGGGTACCGCCAACACCTTAGTTTTGGTTAAGGGTAAGGGGATAGTTATTCGGGAGCCGACCGTGATCGCTCAGCACAAGAAGACTAAGCGAGTTTTGGCGGTGGGGAACGAAGCCAAAAAAATGCTTGGTAGAACACCAGCGTCTATTGTGGCGGTAAGGCCTTTAAAAAATGGAGTGATCTCTGATTTTGAGGCGACCGAAAGCCTGATCCGTTATTTTATTGGCAAGATTCACCAAGACGCCTCCATTTTTCCCAAGATACCACGTCCTCGCGTGGTAGTTGGAATTCCTAGTGGGGTCACTGAGGTGGAGCGCCGGGCGGTTCAGAATGCTACCTTGCGTGCTGGGGCTAGAGAAGTGTATTTGATCGAAGAGCCCATGGCAGCAGCCATAGGAGCAGGTTTGCCTATTGAAGATGCTGCTGGGAATATGATTGTCGATATCGGTGGCGGAACGACCGAGATTGCCGTAATCTCTTTGGGAGGGGTCGTGGTGAAAAATTCCGTTCGGGTGGCAGGGGATGAAATGGATCAAGATATCATTAACTACGCCCGAAGCCGGTACAACCTCCTTTTGGGTGAACGGACTGCGGAAGAAGTGAAGCTGGCTGTGGGGAGCGCCTACCCAGTTGAAGAAGAAAAGAAATACACTATGCGTGGTCGAGACCTCGCGAGCGGTTTGCCAGCCAGTGTGAATGTGAGCAGTTCTGAAATAAGAGAAGCCATATCACCGACCACACACGCCATTATCGAAACGATCAAAGACACCGTTGAGCAAACACCACCAGAGCTGGTTTCCGATATCATGGATCGAGGAATCTTTTTAGCTGGTGGTGGATCACTTCTTCCTGGTATAGACGAGGTTATCGCCCGGGAAACTAAAATATTGGTTAACGTTGCCGAAGACGCGCTGACTTGTGTCGTTCGGGGAACTGGAAAACTTGTGGGGGACCTAAAGCTTTTGGAAAGAGTCAAAGGAAGTGGTGGCTTATATTGAACATAAAATCAGTCCTCATACTTTTGATTGTTTCTTTAGTTTTAATTTCAGCAGATCATTTTAGAATGCTTGAAGTGCCTAAGAGTATCTTTGGCACATTGTTTGTGCCTGTGCAGATTGGTTTGGATAGAACTGTCAAAAAAATTACTTATGAGCTGAACACGATCACTGAGATCGGTCGTATTAGGGATCGTAACCGTGATTTGGAGTACAATAGTGCCTTATTGTCAGCTGAAAATATCAAACTAAAGGCTTTGGAAAGTGAAAACAAGATTCTGCGAGAGCAACTTCAGTCCAAAATAAAAACTAAACTTTTGACGCCAGTGAATACGATAGGATTTTCCCAAATTGGGGGAGCCAAGTATCTTATGATCGACCAGGGTTCTAATAATGGTGTGAGGCGTGACCAGCTCGTGGTGTTAAACGAGATCTTGATTGGGAAAATAGAGGCAGTAGGTCCAGTCTCAGCTAACATTATCCTTACCACCCATCCCGAGTTCAAAATTCCCGCCAATACTCAAAGGGGTACCAAAGGCCTGGCTGTTGGTCGTTATCAACAGGAGGTAAGGCTGACAAAAATATTACCAGAAGAGAAGGTCGAGGTGGGGGACCAGGTTCAGACATCTGGGGAAGCTGGTTTTCCCAAAGGCCTGATTATCGGCAAGGTGGAGGAGGTTTTTAAAAGTGATAAAGACATTTTCCAGGAGGCTAAGGTGAGTCTACTTATCAATCCGGAAAAGTTTAGTATTGTTTTCTTGCTGGAGTAGTATGTTTAAGGCTGTCCTGATTATTACAACCCTTTTATTTCTACAAAAAACGCTAATCCCATTTAACCTAATGCTCGTTTTTATTATCTACTGGTCGCTTAAGGTTAGGGAAAAAGACACTCTGCCTATTGCGCTTTTTGGTGGCGTTAGTTCTGACTTGGCCAATAATTTAGTTTTGGGTTCTTCGCTTTTTGGTTATAGTTTGATATTTTTCCTTATATTTATATATAGAAAGATTGTGTCTAAAGTAAGACTATTTGATCTAATCCTGATCTCTGTTATCTCTCTATTCCTTTGGGAAAAAATAGTAGCCTGGCTTAACCTGATTCTATGAAAAACTTGAAACACCTGGACTATCTCAGAGCTGCTATAGCTGATCAGATAACTAAGTACCAGAGAAAAGATATCGTCGCGTTTGACCACCAAGACTATGAGCGAGGGACCCAGTGGCACGAAGTTGTGGGTCTTGGTGTTAACCTAAGCGAGGAAAAGTTGAAAATATCTAAATGGCGATTACTGATGTTACAGCTGTTGGTGGTGGCCATTTTGTTAAGTATCCTTGGCCGGGTAATTAGCTTGCAGGTGATATCAGGGCCGAAGTTTCTGGCGGCTTCTTTAGCCAACCAGCTTCGAGTCCAGATTGAGCGGGCCCCCAGAGGGGTGATTTACGATCGTAACGGCCAACTTCTAGCCAGTAACACTCCCGGGTTTCGGATTGCCTTAAGGGCTAATGAGTTGTCAGACCCCGAGCTCGAGAAAAGTATCAAGAATTTGGCAACTCTTCTCAAGGTAAATGAGGATGAGATAAAGGAAAAGGTTAAAACAGAATCAAATTTGGGAAATGTAACGGTTGCCCAGGAGGTTAACCACGAACTAGTTTTAAACATTGAAGCTTCATACAAAGATCTTCCCGGAGTGAGCGTTGAAGTGAGCCCGATTAGGTTTTACCACGATGGTCCAGCTTTTGCCCACCTTTTGGGATACACTTCCGAGATAGGTCAAGAGGAGTTAGATAAACCTGAGTTTTTTTCCTACGAGGCGGGGGATAGGATTGGAAAATCAGGCATTGAGCTGCTTTATGAGCATCTTCTTCACGGTAAGGATGGTCAGGAACTCATAACTGTTGACGCCTTAGGAACCAAGAACCGACTTTTTGGTAGGACCAGTCCAACTACTGGCGAAGAGATCAGTCTTAGTATCGATGCTGGGCTGCAGAAGGTTATTTACGAGGAAATGGAGAAGAAGATGAAAGAGGTTGGGAGTAGTGGTGGGGCAGCTATAGCCCAGGATCCTACAACAGGTGAAATACTGGCTTTGGTTAGTATCCCCAGCTACGATAACAACTTATTTGCTAAGGGGATTAGACCAATAGATTACAGTAAGATTATCAGCAATCCTAACAGAGTGCTGCTAAATAGAGCCTTGGGAGCGCTCTATCCGCCTGCCTCGACTTTTAAAATATTTCTAGCCACGGCTGCTTTGGCCGAAAAGGTAATCGATGAGACTACCAAACTTGAGGCTCCCTCAGCGATCAATCTGGGCAGTGCTGTTTACAAGGACTGGAAAGATCACGGAGTTATTGATGTGGTTCGAGCTTTGGCAGAGTCATCAGACACCTTTATGTATAAAATTGGCGGGGGGCATGGCTCTCAATCTGGGTTAGGGATCGATCGGATTGTCAAATGGGCGGAGCTTTTTGGCTTTGGAAAAAGTACCCAAGTTGGTTTGATTTCTGAAGCAGATGGGTTGGTGCCTGATGAGAATTGGAAAAGAGAGGTTACGGGTGAGGACTGGTATTTGGGAAATACTTACAACGTCGCGATTGGTCAGGGTGATATGCTGGTAACACCGTTGCAATTAAATAACGCTGTAGTGTCCGTTGCCAATGGCGGCAGACTCCTTAAACCTAGTTTAATAAAAGGGGTAAGCGCAGGTGTGATAAGAGATAACTTTGTGTCCAAAGAGGTGTTAGAAATAGTCAAAAAAGGTATGCATGAAGCTACTTTGCCTGGAGGTACTGCCTGGCCGCTTAGGGAGTTTGAAATCCCAACTGCAGGTAAAACAGGAACTGGTGAGGCGACAGGTAAAGATACCAAACCTTACGCCTGGTTCACTTCTTTCGCTCCTTTTGAGGAACCTTCTATTGTTGTGACGGTTGTTTTTGAAAATGCTGGCGAGGGATCAAATGTGGCTGCTCCGATCGTGCGTAAGGCTTATGAATATTGGTTCCGAGACCAACTGAAAAAATAACTTATCCCTCAAAGCCCTTTTGCTTGAAGCTTGAGTCCTTTGTGAGTATAATTCCTTGCTTAAGGAGGTAGATCATGATCAATACTCAGGAGCCGATCTTCTTTTTCGCTCCTTGGGGAGAAAAGGTGACTTTTGAGGATGTTCTGGAGCAGTTTCCGCCGCCCAAGCGTTTAACCGGAAAGGACTTTAGTGATAATATAGAGCGTGAAGCATATGTTGCTAGACTTGACGTTCTTCTTGATATGCCTGACGGAGTATGTAACGTGGTGGTTATTCTAAGGCTTCGTGTCGAAAGAGACGCTTATATCAACCAGTACAATCAGACTGAGTGGACACGCTGGCGGAGAGGGTTACCCGCTGTTGTTCGTCACCTAGCGCCAAGGATCCGACCGTTGAACTATTAGAGAGACATCTCCGGACTTAAGTATATACAGGCGACTTCAAATTGAAGCCGCTTTCTTTTTTGCCTAATAGATCAAGGTGTCACCTTCGCGAAGGTGACACCTTAGATATTGACTGGCTCCTTTAGGAATCATAGACTAGAATTATGCCTGCTAAGAACGTTATCAAACCATACGTTGAAGGTGGTTATTACCACTTGTATAATCGTGGTGTTGAGAAACGGGATATCTTTCTTGACGACCAAGACTATGCTACCTTCCTTTTTTATCTGAAAGTTTATCTCATGCCTATTGACATGATTTTAAAAATATACCCATTATTACGCCCCAACCTAAAAAATAATAATATGTCTTCCGAAATAACAATCCTTGGTTATTGCTTGATGCCTAATCACCTCCACTTGCTCGTAAGGCAAAGCACTCCTCGTGCAATAGTTTTCTTTATGAGAAGGCTTATCACTGCGTATTGCATGTACTTCAACAAAAAATACGATCGGGTAGGGAGTTTATTCCAGGGACCTTTTAGAGGTGTCTTGATAGAGACTGATGAACTTCTAGTCCATATTTCTCGTTACATTCACTTAAATCCTGTCGTCTCAAACGTAGTCAAAGATCTTCGTCAGTACAAATGGTCTTCTTATAATGAATATTTAAAACCGCAGGATCTCAGGTTATGCGATACTGGGATAGTTCTGGGCAATTTTAAAAGTAGTTCATATGAGCAGTTTGTTCAAGATCAAGTAGATTATGCAACTAAGCTGGAAGTAATAAAGCACGCGTCGCTAGATTAAGGTGACACCTTCGCGAAGGTGTCACCTTAGAGCTTAAGACTTAGGATATAGGATGGATGATGGATAAAGAAGAACTAAAGTATTTAGTTGCCATAAGTAGTATTTCTGGTATCGGTTCAGCGAGGCTAAAAGTCCTCATCGACGTCCTCAAAAATCCTTCAGATATCTGGAAGGCGACCGAGCGTGATATTAACGAACTCCTTGGTCCCAAGATAGCTTCCCAATTTCTCCAAGGTAGATCACAAATAGATCCCGACTCATTTTTCTCAAAAATCCAGCAAAGTAATGTGTCAATTATTACGGCTTGGGATGATTTGTACCCAGCTTTACTAAAAGAAATCTCCGACCCACCGCCCATTTTGTATTACAAAGGTGATTTGCGATGTATTACAAAGAAATCTATTGCCATAGTTGGTACCCGTTTACCCACTTCCTATGGGCGAGAAGTGACCGAGCATTTTGCCAGAGAGCTGACCCAGCATGGATTCTGTATTGTCTCAGGTTTGGCCAGAGGAGTTGATTCCTTAGCTCACACGACTACGCTTGAAAACAATGGGATTACCATCGCGGTTTTGGGTGGAGGACTGAACTGTGTTTACCCAGCTGAGAACAAAGGACTATCTGATAGGGTTGCTCAAAGCGGGGTACTGCTATCCGAATTTCCGCCTGATTTTCCACCCAACCCGGGCACTTTCCCGGCGCGTAATCGGATTATCTCCGGTCTAAGCAAAGGCGTGCTCATTACTGAAGCAGCGGAGGACTCAGGGTCATTAATTACCGCGGATTGTGCTTTGGAGCAAAACCGAGAAGTTTTCGCCGTGCCTGGTCCAGTTTTTTCCAAGCAGTCCCAGGGAACCGCTAAAGTAATTAAACAAGGTGGTAAGATGGTAACAGCCGTTCAAGATATCTTAGATGAACTTGGTTTTGATGTGGTAACTGCTCCGAGGCCAGCTTATGTGCCAGTTAACGATCTAGAGAATGCCATACTTGACTCACTCGCTGATAGTCAGGTACATATTGACGAGCTGATTAGAAATCTGGCCAAACCAAGTCACGAGATAAGTAGTTGTTTGTCACTTTTAGAAGTCAACGGAGCTATCCGCAATCTTGGCTCCGGTATGTATAAAAAAACCTATTGAATTCCTTGCAACCGGTATTTTCTCTCATGCTATACTTTCATATAATATGTCCAAAGAACTAATTATCGTTGAATCTCCCACAAAAGCGAAAACACTCACCCGATTTCTTGGTCAGGAGTATGAAATCGTTGCTTCCTATGGACACATCCGTGATCTTCCCAAAAGCAAATTTGGGATTGACCCGGATAAAAATTTCGCGATTGATTACGTCATTCCCAAAGATAAAGAAGCTCTTGTCGACTCCCTTAAGAAACTTTCCAAAAAATCCTCTCACTTGATTCTCGCCACCGACCCAGACCGAGAAGGAGAGGCGATTGCCTGGCATCTTAAATACCTGCTTAAAGACACTGTCAAAAACCCTCAAGATATCGAACGGATTGTGTTTCATGAAATCACTGAGGAAGCGGTCCGAGAGGCTCTAGGACATCCCAGGAAGATAGACGAGAGGATGGTTGATAGCCAGCAAGCCCGTCGAGTACTCGATCGTATTGTAGGATACAAACTATCACCCTTACTCTGGCGTAAAGTCCGGCGTGGTTTATCAGCTGGTCGGGTGCAATCAATTGCCCTGCGGTTTATTGTTGATAGAGAACGGGAAATTGAAAAATTTAAGCCTACCGAATATTGGAGCCTGATAGCAAACTTGGTTAAAGGGACGGCCATGTTTAGTGCCGAACTCGCGACCAAATCAGGCAAAAAGTTTGAAATCGCCAAAGAGCCAGAGGCTAAAAAAGTAGTTTCT
>Ga0155428_101_pt1 | contig 2555 bp, 4 predicted proteins | sample RifCSPhighO2_02_FD_106396 | JGI IMG/M metagenome (GOLD analysis project Ga0155428, IMG submission 106396) | Candidatus Woykebacteria bacterium RIFCSPHIGHO2_02_FULL_43_16b
ACTAGAAACTCGTATTTAGCCACAAGTCTTTTCCAGCCGTTTGTACCGCCAATAACCGCAGAAGATATGTCAATAAAATATTTCATTTTTTCCAATAAGAAATCGTAATCCTCTTTACTTTTGGCTAATTGGTAATAGTCACTATTGTCCAAGATGTCATAAGTTCTTATAAGTAAAGCTTCTTGGCCGCCCCCCAGGTTTCTTTGGTATGCTTCCTGATACCTCAGTCTTTTGTCCGGGATAGATTTGTCAAAAGTTAACGTTTTTACAAGATTTGCGACTTTGTCTCCAAACGCAGACCTTATTAATTCCAAAGAAACTTTAGTATCCTCCAAGGCATCGTGAAGTATACCGGCTATTACCACATCCTCCGGCTGATCATCCTCGTATAGATTATTTGCAACCCGGAAGCTGTGCCAAAGGACAGGCTTAGGATTAATACTGCCTTTATTGACCTGATCGCTTAAGAAAATTATGGCGCTTTGGAACCTTTCAGCTTTTTTAGGATCTGGTGCACGTCCACTCATTACTTTAGAATGTCTTTAATGCTAGAATTTGGATTCATTTAGCCGTATTATCTCAAAATCAAACTCCAAACATTTTTTTTCTTGTAATATAGTTTACATTATGAGTAACGAAATATTACAAGAGGATTGGGGAGACCATTTTATTGATGGTCAAAGGATCCCTGATTCCAAACTAAACCCCCAGCAAGGTTAAGAATCGCTATGCAGGATTGGGCATTCAGGTTGGGACCTTACCAGATCGCTATTGGAAGATCCTAAACTATTAGATTTTTATCAAAATGGACTTTCAACTGCTCTGTCTGACCTGAAGTTCATCAATCCCGGTAAAAATTGAACTATCCTAAACCCGTCTCGCATCCCTTTAAGCCATTACTTGGGTGGAAGACGGGTGCTGCCCCCGCGACCTCTGGGTCCACAACCCAGCGCTCTGCTGTTGAGCTACATCCACCATGTGGGATAGGATTTCTGACCCAGAACTATTATATAATGAAAAGTACGCATTTGTCCTCATTTGTTATGATTTGGACAAAAAGATTTGTCGGATAGGAAGGAATAATTCCAAAAAACCAAATTAGATATGTCAAAGAAAATTCTAAGAACTATAAACGAGGCTAGTATTGAGGGTGTTAATCAAAAAATTGAAGATATTAAAAAGAATGGCTGTTTCCATAGAGAAGTGAAGTCTTTGGGTGTAAGGGTTGGAAAGTTACTGCAGAGTGATGGAAAGCAACTTCAAGAGGCAGAGAAATCTGGTAATACCCAAATTGCTATTGAGCTGATGGACAAAGTGTTGGCTACCAATGTAAGCGAACTGTACTTCAATTTACCAGACCTTCATATTTCTGATATTGGGTCTATTAAATCTGTAGCTGTAAGTGTCTATTCTGCCGAGGCTAATGATAATACTCTTCTTCATAAAATTTTTACCAGAATAAGGGAAGAAAAACAACCTCGGAAGTAAATTTGTTACATTTGGTTATTTTTAGTAAAATACATTTAACAACTTAATGGTTGCCTAAACTCAATGGTGTAAGCCATTGGGCATGGCAGAAAAACCGGTAAAGAGCATCAAGCTCTCAGTCAGAGCATCTTTACCGGTCATATTCCGAAAGGAATATGGGTAGCGCAAGCTATCACTGGCTGGGAGCTTTTTGATGGCTCCCAAAAAACTAATATGAAGGGAGCAATAACAAAATTAACTAAGCTGATACTGCAAATTGGTGGAATTGCCGTCACGCTGGTTGTGGTTGCGATTGTCAGAACTCTTCTTCAAAGAGGTTACAGGCTAGAAGCTTATTCTGCAACTGTTGGGGTTGTAATTTTAACTGTTATGAGCTGGGTATTTCGTGCCTGGTGGTTAAAGAAGAAAGGTCTGAATAGCCAGCAAAAGAAATTATTTGAGATACAAAATAAGAGTACCCTACCTGCTAAATACCTCAAAACAACGGGTCTAGTTATCAGTGTATTGCTAGTTTTGGGGATTATTGCTGGGTTGTTTTTCTGGTATGAAATTAGACCCTCAAAAAGTAGGGTTGAGTGTGATTTAACAGCTCGTGAAAAAGCTAATATAACAAAAGACCCTATTAGGGCGTACAGCACATTTTATGATGTGTGTCTGCATAGTAAAGGACTTTAATAATGAAGACCAAAATACAAAAGCCAATTAAAATACTAGGGGAACTTATTGACCCGGACAACCAACCAATTCTTTACTGGAAAGCAATAACAAACGAATTAGAGCTTGAGAGGCAATTAAAGAGCCTTGTTAATGTTTGGGGAGGGAGTGTGCGAGCTGCCATACTCTCACTTGAGAGCGACTTGCAACATGGATAATGTATTTGGATTTAACAAGAGTAAGCTTCCGACTGACTCTGAAATTGAGGAGCTTTATTTCAAGAAGTCCGAAGCTACCATCAATAAAGACATTCAAAACAAGTTATTCAGAGCAAGTATGTATGACCCACGAAAGTCAGATATTTACTTTGGGACAGAAGAAGTAGCTCTCAAGGCAGAGCAAATATCCCACAA
>Ga0155428_106_pt3 | contig 2450 bp, 2 predicted proteins | sample RifCSPhighO2_02_FD_106396 | JGI IMG/M metagenome (GOLD analysis project Ga0155428, IMG submission 106396) | Candidatus Woykebacteria bacterium RIFCSPHIGHO2_02_FULL_43_16b
TCCTTGAGTTTTTCAATTTCTTCTTTGGTAAAAGGTTGGTCTTTGGTGATGATCATTTACTTAGCATTAGTCCTTGAGTAGTTTAATAAACTGGTGTTTTTCGATTTGTAAATCTTTCTTAACGATTTTTGTAAGTAATCCAATTCCAATAGTTTGAGAGGGATGAACAGGAATCGTGGTTCTTCTTCCGTCAGGATGGACGTAAACTGCATGAGAACCACTTTGGTCTCTAAACTTAAATCCTAATTTTATTGTAACTTTAACTAAATCTCTAGCTTTAACTTGAGGAAGTTTTGACATTAAACAGATACTTCAAGTGAAGTCATACTAACTGGCTCAACTTTTGGAATATCTTGTTTTTCTTCTTTTAGAATTTTGAGGTGGAGTTTAATCGCGTCTCTTATATTAGTAATTGCTTTTTCAATTGTTTCACCTTGACTATGACAACCCTGTAAATTAGGGCAATCTGCCACAAATAATCCATCCTCATCTTTTTCGATGATTACTGGAAATTTATAAACTGTAGTTTTCTCTTTTGTCTTTACCATGGGTCTATTATATCATCATTATTAGCCTTTATGATATGGGGCGTTTATTAAACCACACTTCTTATATTTATAAACTTTACCTGTTTTTGGGTCAACCGTTCCGCAAGGACAGGGGTCGTTGCGGCCGGGTTTTTTGTCTGAACTAACACCTGGGGTGTTTGGTCCTCTCGTTGGCGGGTTTGGAGAACCAACTAAAATTGGTTTTGGCTGTGGGAGGGGGTTTTCAACACTTGGCTGGACCTTGTAAATTCGGTGAACTATTTCAAAATCAATACTGGCCATGAGTTTTTCAAATAAGTCGTAGGCTTCCGCTTTGTAGTCAACCAAGGGATCTTTTTGGGCGTAAACTCGTAAGCCAATACCTTCTCGGAGGTTATCAATATCATCCAGGTGTTTCATCCAAAGAGTGTCAATCGTGTCTAGAGTAACTAGCTTTTCGACTTGCCTCATCATGGCGTTTCCTAGGCTATTTTCTTTGGTGTTGTAGACGTCAAGAGCCACTTTTTGCAAAAGATCAGTCACCCCTTCTGGAGATGAAGTCTTGAGCAGCTCTTTTTTCAGGTTTTCGCAACTTTCTGGGTCAAAAAGTATGATGGTGATGAACTCGTTAACGAGACTCTCGACTCCTTCCTGGGTCACTACATCAGTAAGGTGTGTTTGGGTCAGGTTAGCAATTTCGTGGTTGACTCGAGCCAAAATTTTTTCTTTCAGGTGTTGGTCGCTATCTTTGATTGATTCCAGGATTTCGCGTCGAAACTGGTAGATGATTTCCCGTTGTTTGTTCATCACATCGTCGTAATCGACCAAGTGTTTGCGGATGTCGAAGTTATGTCCCTCCACCTTGGTTTGGGCATTCTCAATCGCTTTTGAGACCATGGTGTGTTCAATAGGGACGTCTTCAGGTAAATTAAGCATCGTCATAACCTTGGCTACCTGATCGCCGCCAAACAAACGCATGATGTCATCGTGCAAAGAGACATAGAATCGGGTCGAGCCAGCGTCACCTTGTCGTCCAGAGCGACCCCGAAGCTGATTATCAATCCGACGGGATTCGTGTCGCTCGGTACCTATTACATGTAAACCACCTAGCTCTTGGGATTTCTGAGGGAGTTTGATATCGACACCCCGACCAGCCATGTTCGTAGCCACAGTGATTGTCCCCGGTTCCCCAGCTTTGGCGATAATATGAGCTTCTGACTCGTGGTGTTTGGCGTTCAATAGCTGATGCGGGATGCTTTTTCGTTTTAGTAAGTCTGAGATAAGTTCGTTTCTTTCGATTGATGTGGTTCCTACAAGGACAGGCTGCCCTTTTTCGTACTTCTCTATAATGTCCTTGACTACAGCCTCATACTTAGCACGCTCGGTTTTGTATACTTGGTCAGCCAAGTCTTTTCTGATAAGGTGACGGTGTGTGGGTACGGTAACTACATCAAGAGAGTAGATTTTGTGAAACTCTTCGGCTTCGGTCGCTGCGGTTCCGGTCATTCCGGCTAATTTATTGTAAAGGCGGAAATAGTTTTGAAATGAAACTGTGGCTAGTGTCCTGGACTCTTTTTGGATTGGGACTCCTTCTTTGGCCTCAATTGCCTGATGTAAACCCTCCGAGTATCTCCGACCAGGCATGAGTCTGCCTGTAAACTCGTCAACAATAGTAACCTCGCCGTTGGTGGTAACGTAGTCACGGTCTTTTTTGAATAAAGTCTCAGCTTTAAGCGCTTGTTCGATGTGGTGGAGAGTCTCGAAATCTTTTTCGTAGAGGTTGTCTACCCCGATCATTTTTTCAACTCGTCTCACGCCAAGCTCAGTGAGATTAGCGGTTTTAAGTTTTTCATCAACGACATAATCACTGGAGTGTTGGAGATTGGGAATAATTTTTGCGAATTGGTAATATTTCTCCGTGGA
>Ga0155428_106_pt1 | contig 2297 bp, 4 predicted proteins | sample RifCSPhighO2_02_FD_106396 | JGI IMG/M metagenome (GOLD analysis project Ga0155428, IMG submission 106396) | Candidatus Woykebacteria bacterium RIFCSPHIGHO2_02_FULL_43_16b
CTTTGTGGGAGGCAGGTGTGAGCATAATTGAATAATAGCCAAGAGAGCTAAATTTGGCAAGTACTCTAGTCTTTCTTTTTCCAAGTTGCCAAGAAGATACCCACGAACAAGAGTCCCCAGCCTAATATAAACAAAAATACCGGTAAAAGTTCGCTCAGGAATAAGCTAATAAGTCTCGCCGCCTTTAAATGAGTTCCTGGAGTGGGGGCAATGGTGGCTAGAGTTTGTTCCCGGAGCGGCTCGATAAGATGTTTGTCGTATTCATAGCCAAAAGCGAGAACCCCAAAGGCGAGCGTGAATAAGAAGGCCAGTCTTGAAGGGCGGAACAAACTTATTAATGCTGAAATAACCAAACCGCAAAAATAAGCAAGCACGACTGAGTTGTGGTTAAAAAGTAGGTAGAGACCGTTAAAAAGATTGCTGACCAAATCTTCAGACATTGGTTAATTATATCAGTAAATCTAACAAGGACGCTATTTCCCTAGTTATGACTGTAACTAGGGTGTGCCTAGGACACTTGACAAAGACCTATAGTTGTGGTATAATATAAATACAATTGAAAAATACTTCTCCTGTTGAAGACAGCTGGAGGTTAACAAATTCACCTACCGAACTTGTTGATTGCCAGCTGTTTTTTCGTAGCAAAGCGAAGACCCCGCGAAGCTTCCGCCGGCTGGCGGAGCGGAGTGGGGCTAAAACAGCAAGGTATGTTGAAATACCCGTTATGGTACCTCTCAACTTAGTTATCTATATAGGTTGCTAGGTTGAGAAGGTAACATGGCGGTAAACCATAATACCTACACGCGTCGGCCCGGTCATGACGCTGAGGATTGGATGATAAGTATCCTTTCTGAAGCTAAAATGGCCGTGCGGCCCAGCTCTCACTTTGAGGACACTGTTCTCAAGGTCGACTTCTGGGTCCGGCTTCGCGATGGTCGGTGGCTGCCAGTGCAGTTTACCACCAGCAAGGACATTAGACTATAATTTTACATGGCTGAAAGCCATGAGCGAACGAAGTGAGTCGAATGGTTTGTTTAGGAAGCTAAGTGATTAAATTCGTTTAGCTTAGGTACATTGAAATTATAGCTAACCTAGGTAGCATTGTGGTTATCTGAGTGGTAACTAGAATGCTACCTTAAGGTATGGGTTAGCCACGCCGCCCTGCGTGTTTCCGGCATCAAATGGGTAAAATATGAGCCGGAGGAGAAAAGAAATGTACCTACAAAGACATGTTCGGGAAGCCATTCAGGTTTGGGGCAAGCTGACTGGTGGGGACATCCCCCATCACGTTCAGTCCAGACCTGGTGGGAAGAGGCTGGTCCGTGGCTACGGCCATGCCTACCTCCCAGCTGAGGTCTCGCCTCAGCTCCGTGCTCTGGCCTGGCACAGGTCAGACGGGCACTTTTCGGTGACCTTTATTTGGTTGGAGATTGATCTCCATCCGGTGGGGGAAGCAGGAAGTGTGTCCTTTCACCCCGAAGTTATCGGGGTTGGTGATTACGGAATGGGGGAGTTTTCTCCGGAGCTCCGAGAGGAGCTTGTCGGAGCGCTCAACCGGCGTATCCAGCAATCTCTCCCCCTCGCATGGGAAGAGAAACCAGAAAGGCCACTGGAGCCTCCAATCTCTCAAGACGAGGAGAGGAGGTTGTTGGAGCCAGGCGAGCTCTCTGAAGAAGAGAGAGCTCTATGGATTCCTCCTGGGACTATCTTCGAGTTTGGCAACTAGCCACTCGAAGGTCCCCAAGGCTAGTCACAAGCCTTAAGCACCACTTCGGTGTAGTGAAACAATCCGGGGTTTTCCTCTGTACGCCCCAGCCAAAGCACCTCCTTCTTGTCCAGCGAAGCTCAAAAGAAGCGGAGTTGGATAAACCCGAAGTGATCTAGGCAAGACAGAGGGTCCAACACTTTTTACTGAAGAGCGATTCCTTACCCCCAAAGGTAGGTAATCGCTCTTGCACTTAAGCAAGTCTAGGAATAGGTTTGTTTAAGTGGAAGCATAAAATGAAACCAATACCTTGTGCTTTCTAGGAGACAGCGATGAAAATCGGAACTATCCGCGGTCGGCACGAGATGCCGGTGGACCGCTACCTGGTAGATGACCGTGAGGTCTCGCCGGGTGAGGATGCGTACAATGCTGTCTTTGAGGCGGCGAAGGTTCACGGTCAGTCGTTGCCGGTTGCCGATACGGTCGAGCTGTTCTATGCTGGCTTGACCGAAGCGACCATTGGCGCCCTCGACGGATACGAGTCCGTTGGGATTAACGTGGTGCCCATGCGGTTTAATGTGTCGAGTGGGGG
>Ga0155428_102_pt3 | contig 2241 bp, 4 predicted proteins | sample RifCSPhighO2_02_FD_106396 | JGI IMG/M metagenome (GOLD analysis project Ga0155428, IMG submission 106396) | Candidatus Woykebacteria bacterium RIFCSPHIGHO2_02_FULL_43_16b
AGGTGTGCTATTGACATAAAGTAGATGAAGTTATAATATCCCCTATGGGGGGATATAACTAATCCAACCTAAATCAAAATGTTTAAACCAAAAACCTCAAAAGAAAAAGTACTACATCGATTTAAAATTACTCGAGGTCACCTCGATAAAATCATTCGTATGGTCGAATCCGACCAGTACTGTATCGACATCCTCCACCAATCTTTGGCCGTCCAAAAAGCTCTAAAGCAAACGGACAATGTCATCCTCGAAAACCACCTCAAGACTTGTGCAACTAGAGATATCAAAAATGGCCGAAACTTAGAAGTCGTTGGGGAAATAATGAATGTTTTCAAAAGGGTTAACCCATGAGTATAGATAAGATTTTTGTCCTAATTTTAGGGATTGCCGGAATTATTTTTACCTACTGGTTTTTCCTAATGAAAAAAGGGAAAGAAACAGCCGTTTCGGAAGAGGCGCAAATAATTGTTGAAGGCGGGTATACACCTGAAAACATTTCGGTAACGAGGGGCGAAAAAACTAAAATTACTTTTTTACGTAAGGACCCCTCTTCGTGTCTTGAAGAAGTGGTTCTAGGAGATTTTCATATACGTAAGTATTTACCTCTAAACCAACCAGTAACCATAGAAATCACTCCTAAAAAAGCTGGTGAATATAAATATTCCTGTGGTATGAATATGTATCATGGGAAAATAATCGTTAAGTAAAAGGAGGTTCTTATGAGTCCCCATGATAAACTAGATGCTCTAGTGGAAGATTTACCCTTAGTCGGAACTATTTTCCGACGCAATTATCTTTATTTCAAAAAACACACGTTAATCACCAACCTTATACACGGCTCGTTTGGTTTAGGGCTTGGGATGTTAATACTGGCAGCAGACAATACGTGGGGTTGGGTTTTTCTCTGGTTAGGTATCTTGGGCCACGTCTACGCTTTTGTGAAAACTGACAAATAGTTATGAAAAAAACTTTCTCAATTAGTGGGATGCATTGCGCATCCTGTGTCACAATAATCGAAAGATCTTTAACAAAGGTTGCAGGGATATCTAGTGCCACGGCCAATTTGGCCACTTTACAAGCAAGCATTGATTATGACCCGGAGCTGGTGAGTGACAATCAAATAGAGCGAGCACTAGAGGATGTCGGTTACAAAGCTCTGCTGCATGTTCAAAAAGATTCTGAAGAACTAACCAAACAAAAAGAACTAAGAGACTTGAAAATAAAAACTAGTCTTAGTTTGTCCTTAGGTTTACTAATACTTTGGGGAAGCTTTCCAGGTCTTAGGGAAACTGCTCCGAAACTGCTAACTGTTTCCCTAGTTCAACTCGTTCTGGCTAGTGTGGTCCAGTTCTGGGCGGGGTTAGTCTTCTATCGAGCGACAATTCCTTCCTTGAAGCATCGAAGTGCTAACATGGACACTTTGGTAACGATTGGGACAACAGTTGCCTTTTCTTACTCCGCTTTTGTCACCTTTTTCCCAAACTATCTTGAAAATCTCGGAATTCCCCCAGAACCCTATTTCGATGTTTCGACAATCATCATAGCCCTTATTCTTTTGGGAAGATTTCTGGAAGCGAAAGCTAAATCAGGAACTTCTGAAGCGATCCGAAAGCTGATTGGTCTTCAGGCAAAAAATGCCCGAGTAGTGAGAGATGGGAAAGACATCGACATTCCCATTGAAAATGTTGTCCTGGGGGACCACATTCGAGTTCGTCCTGGCGAGAAAATACCAGTTGACGGTGTTGTCTTAGAGGGTACTTCTTCTGTAGACGAGTCTATGGTCAGCGGAGAAAGTATTCCGGTAGACAAAATGAAGGACAGCGAAGTTTTTGGCGCAACTATCAACAAATCTGGGTCTTTTGTATATAAAGCGACTAAGGTGGGTAAGGATACACTGCTGGCTCAGATAATTAGATTGGTTCAGGAAGCCCAAGGTAGCAAAGCACCAATTCAGCGCATTGCCGATTTGATTTCTTCCTATTTTGTGCCAATTGTGATCATGCTGGCTATTTTGACCTTTGTCTTCTGGTACCTTTTTGGGCCTAGCCCTTCCTTACTTTACGCTTTACTCAATTCTATTGCTGTTCTTATTATTGCCTGTCCCTGCGCCATGGGTTTGGCAACCCCCACCGCCATCATGGTCGGCACAGGTCTTGGAGCAGGACGAGGAATACTCATTAAAGATGCCGAAAGCCTAGAGATAGCCCACAAAATTAACACCATTATTTTTGATAAAACTGG
>Ga0155428_150_pt2 | contig 1599 bp, 1 predicted proteins | sample RifCSPhighO2_02_FD_106396 | JGI IMG/M metagenome (GOLD analysis project Ga0155428, IMG submission 106396) | Candidatus Woykebacteria bacterium RIFCSPHIGHO2_02_FULL_43_16b
CAAAACACGTCCATTGGGGACAGTGCTCCTGTTTCTGTTGCCTTGCCGGCTTCCCCTTTCAAGCCTGGTTACGCCTTTGCGAGTTACGGCTATCCACATCGGGTAGGGATGAACCAGTATGGCGCGTATGGCCGAGCCAAAGACGGACAAAATTTTCGCCAGATTTTGGAAGTTTATTACAACCTTGATGGTGGGGCTTTGAAATTGACGGAAGGTTATCCAACCCCAGATACCATTTCAGTCGAAGGCTATGGCAATATCTCCCTTGAAGATACTTATCTCAAAGGTATAGCCGAGATGCCCTCATCTTGGCCATTGGAGGCTCTCAAAGCTCAGGCAGTGGCGGCCAGAAGCTATGCGCTTGCGTATGTGGGTAGTGGAGGGACCATATGCACTGATCAAAGGTGTCAGGTCTACCTCGGGCATAACAAAGGAGGGGCTTGGGAACAGGCTGTTAATGAGACTAAGGGGATGGTACTAACATACAACTCCTCTCCGCTCACAGCTTGGTATGCTTCTACGGCTGGGGGATATACCCGGACAAGCGATGATGTTTGGAGCAACGGGAAGCCTTGGACCAGAAGACTAAAAGATTTTGGCGCTAATGGCGCTTATGATGGACCGTCCTATGGCAACTCACCTTGGTATCACAAAGCCTGGGGAGACAGGGAGGGTGGGAAGAACTGTCGCAGCGGAGGGTATAACCCTTGGCTGTCTGGGGAAGAATTAGAAGACATTTTCAATGCCTTTTTACTCTCTCAAGTTGATTCCGGTCTAAATCAGTTCCTGTCCCCACCAGATGGTTGTAACTCTTCAAACAAAGGCTGGAGTAAAGAACAAGTTAGGGATGAGCTTATTAAAAAAGGTAAAAAAGAAATAGGTAAAATCACTGACGTGTTCACGACCCAGGATGGGACTGGGTATACGGATTATATCTATGTAAACAGCGCAAATTACGCTCAAACTAGATTTGACGGTTATCAATTCAAAAGTATTTTCAATCTTCGTTCTATTGGTAACTTGGTTATCTGGACAAGCTACTATGATATCCTGGTTAACTAATTTTCAGTTTTCAGTTCCCAATTTACAATGAATAAGCAATGATTCAATGTGATATTGAAAATTAAAAATTTGGATTATTGTTTGGATTTTGGGTTCGATATGGTACAATCCCACTAATGGAACAAGAGGAAATTAAGGCTGCAGGAAGTTTTGAAGAAACCCCTAAGGCAACACACTTTGACAATCAGCTCGAAGGTGAAAAGATTGTTTTGGTTCTTAGGAAACACTGGTTTACCAACTTAAGGTGGGTATTTACTTCGGTAGTGCTTCTCTTTTTTCCCGCGATTTTGCTTAACGTGCTATTGGTTGGCTCCCCGGAGCTCGTCAATTCCGTCCCGCTAAACTACCAAATGGTCCTGACTCTCCTTTGGTATTTGATGGTTCTCGGCTTTACCTTTGAACAATTTCTGATGTGGTATTTCAATGTCTACATTGTTACAAATAAACGAATTGTCGATGTCGATTTCTTTGGTTTGTTTTATAAACAAATTTCGGAAACTGAAATTGATAAAGTTCAAGATATTACCCACCGAGTGG
>Ga0155428_101_pt2 | contig 1438 bp, 3 predicted proteins | sample RifCSPhighO2_02_FD_106396 | JGI IMG/M metagenome (GOLD analysis project Ga0155428, IMG submission 106396) | Candidatus Woykebacteria bacterium RIFCSPHIGHO2_02_FULL_43_16b
CAAGGTTACAAACCCCTCAGTGTTAAAACCAACTAAGTAATTACAAATCTGCGTCAGGGAGGAGTCTGTTTAATCGTTCCCACATTGCTTCGCTTCTGGCATCTCTATTTAATTCCTCAATACCTATCTGATATTTACCCCTGATTTTGTAAGCCATATCAAGCGCCTTAGCGACTGAGGCCGAGTCTATTTCCTTTGTGCGAATAAGTTTTCTATTATCTCCCTTACCAATCCAATAAGTGATTTTCTTATTCAAGAGTTGTTTGAGCCTATGTAGTAATAACTTCTCGGGTAAGAACTGGTCCATAAGTTCAGCCCAACCCCTACTTCTGGTTAATTGCTGAGGGTTTTTATAGGAACCTTCTTTATATCCAGCCTCTTTCATTGCTTGGGACACTGACTTTCCAGTATTTTCCAGTAAATTTGAAGCTACTAATTTTTGCTTAATTGTTGCCATATTACTTAAAAAATACCTGAATTTACTTTTTTATTCTATGGGAGTACCTTGTTAAACGATTATTTGTCATTTGTCATAATTATCAAATAGGAGCTAAAATACATCTTTCTAATGCCTTACATCATTCTTGCCTAATTCAGAACATCAAGGTCTATCTTGTGTATTAAAGAAATGTACTGTTATACTAAATTAACCAAATAATGAATATGAAAAAATCGCCTCAAAAGCTCTCAAGTCAAAAGGTTAAAAAGATTTCCGAAGAAGTAAAGAAAAATCCAGAAGTTCAAAAAGTGTTAGAGGTAGCTAAACTCAGCCAACAATCAGAAAGGTCAATCCTTCAGGAACTAGAAAAGACTTATCCTAACTTTTACAAAGTCTAAGTTACAAGTAGGTGGGTATGGGCATCAGTAAATAGCTTTGCCACAACTGAGTTTGGACCGGAGCGGATAGACATAAGTACTTCAGCCCTAACATAAAGTTCAAATAAGTTCTTCCAATACTCATTATCTCTTTCTAATTCCGTGACATTAAGACCCAAGGCGGCGCATTCCTTTGGTCCAATCATTCTTCCGTGAATGAACCGCTGGTCTGTTGAAGTTAAATTTTTAGCTATTTCCTCGGCTTTAGTTTTCCTCCAACTAGGTTTTTTACTAGGAAACTTAATTTTAAGCATTCTGTTTGGCAGACATTTCTTTACTAAATCAATGGCGAAATCAACTTCCTTTTGGCATTCAAAAATAAAAGCAGGGTCCATAGTAGAAGAAGCAAGTTGCTGCTGGTACCCAGTTATATCTTTTCCTTGACTTCTAGCTGTCTGAATCTGCTCCATCAACATGTCCCTAGCACTAATTATTGATTGTGCTGAAACTTGCTGTATTCTACCGCCAGCAACAATAAACTTTTGCGGGTCAATCGGTCCCAACTCAGAACAGTAACCCATAACAACTTCATCAGCGCCCAGAGCTATTAGAGTAGCAGCAC
>Ga0155428_102_pt2 | contig 1281 bp, 2 predicted proteins | sample RifCSPhighO2_02_FD_106396 | JGI IMG/M metagenome (GOLD analysis project Ga0155428, IMG submission 106396) | Candidatus Woykebacteria bacterium RIFCSPHIGHO2_02_FULL_43_16b
ACTCAGGTTTTCTAGGAACTGGGGATCATTTATTTAAAGTGGGTTTTTACAGCTCAAGCGGGGCTGAGCTGTCTAGCGTCTCTTGGAGTAATGAAGTAACCATAAAGATAACCCAGACTAGCTCTGATGATAACCAAGAGATAGCTTCAACTGCGCTATCACCCTCGCCTTCTACCTCATCTGAGGCCTCGCCTAGCCCAAGTAAAACTGCAGTCAAATCTAGCAAACCAACACCCTCCGAGTCTCCCAAAACTTCTCCAAAGAAAAATAGCGTTGCTCGTCTTCTAGAAGAAATAAAAATCTCACCTCTTCCAGCAATTTTGGGCGCCAGTACTTCTAGCTCCCAAGCATCAAACGCGGCCCAACCCAAGTCACTGCTAAAAGGTGCTGACACCAAATCACTCATTTTAATAGGACTTGGTATACTAATAGTGCTACTAGGAGTTTATTTCGCTTTCGGTCAATATCCTCGCAAACTATGGAAAAGAACAAAAAACTAATCAAATACCTTAGTCTCTGGATTCCAACGATTGTCTGGGCGGGGGTAATTTTTTACTTATCATCTATTCCCAAATTAGAAGCTATTCATGATCCTTTATGGAACCTGATTACTCGAAAACTAGGCCACATCGGTGTGTACTTTGTGCTATTTCTACTCTTGAACAGATCTTTTGAAAATAAAAAACCAATCTTAGCGGTGTACTTAGCACTACTTTATGCAATTTCTGATGAGTACCACCAATCTTTCGTCCCGCTGCGAAAAGGTGACCATATTGACGTAATAATTGATCTCGTAGGAATCCTAGGTGGTTATTATTGGTTCAAGAAAATAAGAAAGGACAGTGTTTAAACTGCCCTTGATATTTCGTGGATAAATCTCTTCATTTCTTCTACAGAAAAATGGTGAGCCTCTCGTACTGGACCAGACCGGCTATCAATTGCTACATTGATCACAACACTATTGTAACCCTCCAAAAGAGGATTATTTGGTCGTGGAACAAAAGTCACATCCAAAATCTCAGAGTCAAAACCAAAGTTCAGAGTGACCGGTATTCTGGTAATAGGCAGCCTCTCATCAGTATAAGTAACAAATTGAAGTAGGTTCGCAATAAAGGCTAGTATGGAAGCGCTTGGATCATAGTCTTTAAACCCTCTTTCTAACAAGTAAAGAAAGTTATACTTGCCACTGCTACTTTGAAACCGGAAACGTAAGAACACCCCACTTCTTTCTAACTGGAGTGTAAGACCCTCAACAGAGGTAATATTTGCAATAATCTTCAT